>Ga0316207_10004607_pt1 | contig 11873 bp, 10 predicted proteins | sample 6weekpyrite_MG_FD_204943 | JGI IMG/M metagenome (GOLD analysis project Ga0316207, IMG submission 204943) | Microbial mat bacterial communities from mineral coupon in-situ incubated in ocean water Damariscotta River, Maine, United States -... | ecosystem: Environmental > Aquatic > Marine >... | reverse complement strand
AGGGGGATTCTGCTCTATAGGGGAGGCATAAAAAAAGCAGCTAACGAATGAACGCTAACTGCTTGATTTTATTACTAATGTGGCGCGCCTGGCACGATTCGAACGTGCGACCGCTCGGTTCGTAGCCAATTATTTGTACCACTATTACCCATTAATTTTATTGGTATTTTATAAAAATTGCTGCCCCATTAATATCGGAAACAGTCGATATAAGCTGTTGATTTTGTTAGACAATAAATATTTTATGGGACAACTTTAAAAAGAAAAGCAGCCATTGAAATCGTTTAGTCTAATTAGGCAAAAACCGGCCATAAGCAGACATTAATCTGGCGAGATCCATTCAAAGTCATCCCTTAAACCCCAAGTTCAATAACGTTAGAGTGGTTGAGTTATCTATATATGGAATCTATGGCCCTGAGCCTTATTGAACCTAACATCTGATCACTGTGTATAACTTCTATTATTAAAACTAGTCGTTCTCCTAGAACTCAATGGTATTTGCTCCCTCTAATCCCTCGAAGGCACGACCGGCCACAATCACTTGCGTATCAGACATGCCATCTTCGGAACAAATCTCAACAAAAGGCTTCAGCAAATAATTTTCGCTTCCCTTCAAGTCATCTGCTTTTGCAAAATGCGGGGGGAAGTCGATAATAAGCAGCCCAGGGAAATCATACTCTTCTTCCTTACACAGAGAGAGCACTGCGTAGTGATAGGCTAATTGAATCACGTAGTTTTTTGTGCCACCCGACTTAACCGTCCAAAACTGATTATCCAAAAGCATCTTAAAACTATCTCGTTTCAGGTTCGCTGTTACACGTCCAGTTTTCCACTTGCTTATGTTATCAATATTCACCGCATTGACATAAGTGTTCATTTTGTCTGAAAGTACATCAGATAGCTCTGAGTAATTAACGTTTGGAGCCAAGTCTTTAATCTCTTTTCCAAGCAGGTCTATTTGCTCATTCAGTTTTTCAATATCGCTATCGTATCGTTCTCTTTCTTTCAAGCTTGAACCTACACGCATGAGCTGTTCGAGCTTTTCGGCCAGCGAACCAAGCTTCATATCTAAAACAGCAACCTCCGGCGGCAAGCCTACCAACGATAGAGACTCAATATTGCGCAGCTTTATTTGCTCTGTATTCAACGAGCCTTTCAAATCTTCAATCTTGCTATCAATCGAAGCGATGTTATCGTCTAACTCTTTAACCTGCATTCCAAGCTCTGTAAGTTCTTCTTCGATTTGAGCTTTTTCAAAAGAGACTCGCTTATCCGACAGCCCTACATCAACATGGACATGCTCTTCTTGACCACAAAGACGGCATTTATTTTGCTCATGCCTATTTGGAGGAACTTTTTGGTCACAGGCCGGACAATGCGTAATCTTTAGGTCAGAAAGCACTCTTGCTGCATCTGTAGCTCTATTGAATCTAGAGAGCTCATCATTCAGTGTCTTCTGATAGCTTTCGAGTTCTTGCTTTCTTTTGACGCTTTCCATCTTCTCATTGTTGAAGGCATCAAGCTGTTTCATCAGGTCCCGAATGTTTTTACCAATAGAATCGAAATCTATTTTTTTCTTGTTTTTCTCGTTTTCCAGCTTCGCAGTATACTGTTTTAGAAAATACTCCTTTTGTTTTTCAACATCCTTTATCTCTTCTTCTATTTTTTTCTTAGAGCTACTAAGGGAATCCGCAGTAATTGCAACAGACATACCAGGGTCTTTTACTAACTCGACCGCCACATTTTGCAAGACGTTAGAATACACTGATTTTTGGGCTTCAATCTTATCTCTTTGCTTTTGCTTAGAAACCAGCTCACCATATTCATCTGAATACAAAGACTTGGCCTTTTTGAAAAACTGAAGCATCACGGCAGAACGGACCACCTCATTTTGCTTCTGAGCAACATCTGACCACATGCCTTCTTGCTTATACATGTGTCTGTAAATGTCTCGAAAACTTAGCTCAGGCCACGTTCTGTCAGCATAGGGGTTTCCACTGGGTACAGTAACCAAAGGAATCTCTAGTTTATTAAGCATAAAACGTGAAAACTCTTTAACCGAGTGTGGCTCGCCATCTACAAACGTTTTAGTTTTGCTCCCCGGTGTTTTCCAGTTTCTTTCTATTGCGTACTCCCTCTCACCAATATGGATTTTTGCCTTCACCCCTTCGTACTTTTCAACCAACTCTTCATCAAACGCTTGCTCTGGACCCCCGTTATCCCCGAAAAGAAAATCCACCATCTGTAACCATGTGGTTTTTCCTGCATTTGGGTCTCCAACTATAACATTTACGCCCGGCTTGAACCCCAAACTGTCGTTTGTATCGGACTCAGGAAACCTCTCGACTGATTCTATCCATAAATGCTTCCCGGCCATTAGATTACTTCTCCTAGCTTTCTGTCAGCGACTTCTTTTTCGAATACCTTGTAAACTAGGTCTTTCAGCGCCGAACCATTTTTATTACCAAGCGTGGATTTAACCAGCTTCATATGCTCGGCTAACTCCCTGAAGCTTTCACTTTCCTCAAGCATGGCGCTCTTTTCTTTTCCGATGTTACTTAGAACAAATTCATAAGCCTTCTTATTTTTAACAACATTAACCAAACCCTTTGCCTCCAAGTATGCCAACACATGGTAGTACCGCTTGTCCCAAGGTCCATAATGATGGCGCACCATGGACGACTCTACTTGAGTATTCTCCACAGCTACACCTTTTCCTAAATACCTAGCAACCTCACTAAAGAAGTCTGGATATCTGACAAAAAAATCCAACTTGGCAAGCTTGGTAAGGCCTCTTATTTTCTCTCCATTGACACCACAGAGTTTAATTAATAAAAGCAGTCTAGCGGCGTGTAATTCAAGAACCTCATCAGCTGGCATTGCCAACGATTCAGGATAGAACCCCATTTTTGAATATGACTTCATGACGTAATCTTTTTAAACCTGTGCAGGCATCTAGATGTCACTTCATGCATACATCCTTCGTAATATGCATTGGCCAAATCCGAATCAAAGTCGGGAGAACCAACGCTTCCTCCAGCTTCCTTTATTTCCTTCAAACAACGATTATAGAAACCCGCTGGAGAATCGGTAAGCTCACCTGAATCAAGAGAGCTTCGGAGACCATGCAGCCTGGAAAGAATAGCCGAATCAATATTGTAAGTTTCTTCGGAAGTGAAGTAGCGCGACTGCCGCTTGTTTTTCAAATAATCCCTTTGTTGCTCTTTGGCTGTTTGAACGTACGTATCGTCCAATCCAGCAGCCAAGATTTTTTTCTCAAGTTTTTCTGACTTCGATTTATCAGGGAAAGGGTTATTTGTGTTCTTAATAAATTCAACGAGATACTCTTTGGTTATTTTTTTGTCCTTCCAAGCTTCCTTTCCAAGTTCCGCCTTGTCCTTAGCAAGAGTTCGTAAAGCATCGTAGATTTCTACTAGCTTTTCAGGATTGGCTTCAATACCCAGCTGATGCAAATTGGTATTTAATTTTGCCCTGTTAATATCTTGTATACCATCATCAGCCAACACCAGCCATTCCGCATTTTCGACCCAAAACTCCAAACCGTTTTGTTTATTCGATTTAATTTTACCAAGCTTGCCTTCTAGCTCTTTGTAAACATCATAATTATTGCCTTCTTCATTTCTAATCTCAGCACAGCGGTTGTAAGTAAGGGGCTTTAACTCGCTGGATACTTGTCGGCAAGTCACAACTCTAAAGAGAGAATCCTCAATATATTTATCCCATGAGAAGTTCTTCTCCAGTATTGAGGTTCCTATACCATTGGGTTTAGTCACGGAAGTTTTGCGTTGAGCCAGCTTTGAGATTGTCCACAACTGGTCAAAATGCTCTGCTTTAACTTGGACATATTCTGCGACACGGTTACCGTCACGAATCCAGATGTTTGTAATATCTTCATTCGTCTCGCATCTAACTTCTGTCAATTCGTCATTTACCAGCATCTCTATAAGGAAATGTGCAGCAACATCATCTTGGTAAGCAAATCCCTGTCTTGCATATACACCACCCAAATCCTCAGGGGGAGCATCATCAATAGATACCAACGTTTTAGTAGGCTCATTATTGTTATTATTAGATTCCATATTCCGTATTTTCTTTTACCGCCTCGTTAATGCTCAACACTGAATAAGAAACTAGGCTTTACGTTAATAAAACCTAACTCACTTAGCGCTCTAATTCCCTCTTTCCAAATTGTCGTTGCTCTTTGACTTCTAAATATCGAATCGTATCCTATGTCCGCTAAGGGTTGCGGATTCAACCGGTCAACGCAACGTCTATTCTCTAAGTATAGAGAGGAGGATGTTGCGTTGACCGGTTGAATCCGCAGTCGCCAGCTGACCTTTTTAAAAAAAATCTCGTATGTCTGCTTTTAGTTAATTTATGAGCTTATCACCCATCAGATAATATCTAAACCCTTTTTAAAGCTGCAAGATGAAATCTGAGCTACTACAACTAATCGTACAACTTACGATTAGTCTTTTTTATATCAAAAGTTAGAATTTAAACCGTAATACTTAGTTAGGTTTATCGACCTAAATAAATTGTTGTCACCTGCTCACGGTGGTGCCCAAGTTCTTTGCTAATTATTAATCTTGCATTTCTATCAAGCTCTTTCTGTTCCTTTGTAAGCTCTCTATTATTTATTCCTCCATTCGAAGGAGGTTCGAAGCCGGTAAGCGTTAAATAACGCTCTTGTGCATATCTATGACGCAGTCCGTGCATTTTCGATAACTCAGCAGAAGCAGTATGTCGTTCATACACCTTCAATTGCTTAATATAATTCCTATTAGAAGGGATTAGTGAACCTTTTCCAACCAGCCTATGTGCCTTATCTAATACTTCTCTCTGACTCTCAGACAATATAGGAACTTCTCGTTGTTTCCCACCCTTCGTCCAAGACGGTTTCAGTAAGATAAAATCACCTTTATCCGCATAGGATGGGATAAATTTAATAGCTTCTTCTCGCCTTAGACCGAACTCCCTTTGCAATTCTAGGCTCATGCGCACATGTTCATCTTTGATTTTAATCAATTTATTCTCAGGGAGTTCCCTCCCTTTAGACTCATTATTTGAAAATACGCGCTCGGATATTCCAAGCATAGAATTATCTCGCGGTATTACTGATGACTTTCCAACTTTCTGAGCCCACCAACACAAAGCAGACATCCGATTTTTAATGGTTCCAGCACTTAGATCTTGTGATTTCCAGCTGTCAACCAAACTCTGTACATGCTTGGGCTTTAAACTATGAGCCGTCATTTTACGAAAGCCCAGCTTATAAAGTTGGTCACTAACAAGAGATAATATTCTCTCCCTGTTTCGTTGCGTGGCGTGACTGCCATCACGATTTCGAAATAAAATCTGTTTTAGTTGATAATTTAAGTTTCTCATTTTTTAAAATTAGGTAAGTGTTTCTGCTAATTCAAAAGCCTTGGCCCACTGAATTCCTAAGTTAATAGGTAAAAGCATTTAAAGAAACCAATTTCGGCTCAGCTGAGCCACGTCATGTATCTTTTGTTAAAGAATTACGTGACGATTGATAGTTTTCATTACCTTTCTACCTCCTTTATAGTTGATTAATAAAATTTATTTCATTTCTTACAGTTTATTTCAAAATGCGGAAAACCAACCCAACAAAGCAAGAAATAGGCATGTAGCCTGCCCCATGTATAACATGAGTTGTTCGTTTCATAACTGCGGTGAACCAATCCAGCACATATTGTGCTTTTCTACTTTAAATTAATTTTATTGGCATCATCTAACCGTATAACTAAATTTTTTATTTCATGCTCTAAGTTTTTTATTTTTTCTTTTAATTTTTTATTAACATCTTTGGAGTTCGACAAATCTGTTTCATATTTGGATTTTTTTCCTCAAACTCCATTTCACTTCTATCACAAAAATCTTCTCTATTAATCAATTCTTTTTCCGTTTCTAAAATAAAATCTTGTTTTTGAAGTAAAAACTTCATCGTTTCATCTGCACTTTCAAGTAAACGATAAATTTTCTGTATTTTATTATCGAAATCATTTCCAATATTTCTCACTTCTTTTACTTCAAAGATAAACTTGTTGAAAATATTTTTTAATTTACCTACGTAATTAAATACCTCATAGGCTATCCACGTAGATCCTACTGTTAACACTGCCACCAGTACTACTTTAATCACGCTTTCAATACTCATAATTCACCTGTAATTAATAAAACTTACAAAACCACCTACTCTACCAACAGATAAATTACCTCGTCACTACACTGTAGTGGACGAGGTAATTCAAGAACAAACACTCTGCCTTATCTTTTAATAAAATAGAACCTCGAAATAAAAAAACAAAACGATGTGTTTCCTGATTCTATAAATATCTGTAATCACATAGCTGTCTCTCATCGCAAACTAATAAGTAAAGCCTACGATGTTTATAAAACCTACACGCATGTAATGGACAAAATAACTTAAAGAAACATTATTGCTTATCTTCTAATAATGTAAATCGTCGAATTAATTAAATAAAACGATGTGTTTTATGACTTTGTAAACAAATGTTTCTATTTCAAAAAAAAGCAGAAAAACTTGGATTTTTTTTAAAAAGTCATTGAACTCCATCCTGCTATATTTAGAAACACTAGGAGAACTTAAGATGAAAAACCTTTACGGCGATAGAAATCTCACACATATTGATGCCTGCATCCAATCACTTATAACTATTGCAATGCTATGTAGGACTATGCAAAGCAAGAGTTTTAAAAAAGATGCAGCCTCAGAAAAAAAGACACCCAAACAACATATGAGTAATATATTAGAAATCAACGAAGGTAACCTAAGTAAATATCTTCGAGGTTCTCAAAGACTCGGCAAAAAAAAGCTTCTATTTTTACTGGAAAAATATCCAAAAACAGAACAGATTTTTACTTTTGGACCAGAAAATACATTTTTATGGGTAGCATTATCTCCATCTAAATCTTTTTCAAATTTAAAAAAAATATTTATTGAATCACTCAATATGTACCCTACGATTATTCAAGAAAAAATTGATATTTATGATATTAGCTATAAAGAAGGAACTGATCACCGTCAAGAAAACATAGTATATTCTTCATCGTGGCCTTGGGTACTTGCACGCTGTTTAGAAGATACGATTGAAACTCGAGAAAAAACAGCATGGCAAGAAATTTTTGAAGAAATCATTAACTTCCGAGGCAGTCAATTTAACCTACCGTCATCAGAAAAACCTTTAACACTACAAGATATTTTGGAGCGAAATGATATTAATAGGCTCGCTCCATGGCTGGAGTTAGAAAAAACTCTCTTTAAACATATTGAGATGATTAATCGCTACGGCCTTACTCTCTCTGATTTTGCTTGGGTGCTAATGGCTAAAGAAGTAAAAGTGGAAACAAAAAATTTAGAGCCCATCAAGGAGATTCAAAAGAATGAATTTTCTATTCGTTACCAATTAATTATCGAAGAAGTTTATCAGCTAAGTAGCAATCTGAAAAAATAATACATTTAAGACATATTTAATTAATACTAAATTTAGAAAAGCTTAGTCTCAACACTTGTCTCTGGCCATTCAGAATTACCGGAGACAGGCGTGGTGCTCTAGCTCATTAGAGGTTAAATTAATGACAATTCAACTAACAAAACAAGAGCTTTATGACGTAACTCATAAAAAACGTTATCGTTCTCAGGCAGATGCTCTGAATAAAATGGGAATAGATTTTAAAATTCGTCCCGATGGATCTATACTTGTCAGTAGAGCAGCCTATGAAGCCAGTATGCGCAGCCAACCAACATCTAAAAAGGTAGAAGCTAAACCAAATTTTAGCTCGATGAAAAATGTCACCTAGGAAACGAAATAGTGAAAATAGCCCTCTCCCTAAACGGTGGAGATGGAAGCACAATGCGTATTATTACCGTGTTCCCAATGGACTAGAGCACATATGGGACAATAAAAAAGAATTTCGTTTAGGTAAAACGTTACCGGAAGCCTATCGGACTTGGTCAGATAAGCTAGATGAAACTGATTCCGTTAATACAGTTAATCAATTAATGGACAGGTATATGCTTGAAGTAATACCTGATAAAGCGATAGGTACTCAAGAATCAAACTTGCTCAGTATTAAAAAATTGCGCCCTGTGTTTGGTAATATGCCCCCTGCGTCTATTGAGCCTCAACACGCATATCAATATCATGATATAGCTTCAAAGAAAAATGGTAAAACCGTAGCAAAGCATGATATTCAACTATTGAGGCATCTACTAACCAAGGCTGTTGAGTGGGGGATCATAAAAAGAAACGCCCTTGTTGGCCAAATCCGCCTACCTAGTGCGCCCCCCCGAGATCGCTTCGTCGAGGACTGGGAAATAGCAGAAACCTTATCACTAATACCAAAAATAAAATCCCGTGCTGTTACCCTCGCAAAGCTGTATGTGCGCTTTAAATTAATGACCGGATTAAGAAGAATGGACATTTTACAATTAACTTTATCCCAAATTAAAGACGATGGTATCCATATACAGCCGACTAAAACAGCGAATACTACAGGAAAACGTTTAATTATTGAGTGGGACGAAGGTGGTGAAATGCGCGCCTTAATTGATGAAATATTAAAACTGCCACCTCGCCGCATTGGTGACGTCTGCCTATTTACAACAAGGCAAAGTAAATCCTATGTAAATGAGAAAGGCAAAGCAAACGCCTTTGATAGTTTATGGCAGCGGTTTATGGATAGAGTTGTTGAATTAACAAAAGTAACTGATCGATTCCAAGAGCGCGATCTACGCGCCAAAGTTGCCAGTGAGTCAGATACCCTCGAAGAAGCTAGTGAACGCCTTGGTCACAGCACTACAGAAACCACAAATAGAGTGTATAGGCGTAAGCCCTCACGCATACAACCTTTAATAAAATAGAGTAACTTAGGAGATTCTATGGGACAAACTCTGTTCTATGGGACAGCCCACAAAAAAAGCAGCTACAAGAAACTTGTAACTGCTTGATTTTATTACTTATATGGCGCGCCTGGCACGATTCGAACGTGCGACCGCTCGGTTCGTAGCCGAGTACTCTATCCAGCTGAGCTACAGGCGCTCTTCAAGGTTGCGCACTATACATGGATACTAAATAAAATCCAATGCTTTTGTACGCGATTTTTTCTAATTAAAAATAGCAGGCGACTATGTATGGTGAAGGTGGAATCGTAGATTGAGAAGCTAGCTAGGGCTACTCAGGAGGTAGAGCAATGCAGGAGCAACTGCCGAAGGAGATATTATTCGGCCTAGCCCTCACCCTTCGGGCTGCCTTCGCTACGCTGCGGCATCCACACGGATATCGAACCGCTTAATCTATTTCTCGGGTTCGAATGCATATTGAACTGGCATAAAAAAGAACCCAAAGGTTCTTCTTTTTTAAATAATGGCGGAGAAGGAGGGATTCGAACCCTCGATTGGGATAAACCAATACACACTTTCCAGGCGTGCGCCTTCAGCCGCTCGGCCACTTCTCCAGTACCTCAAACCGTAAAATATGAGGACGCGCAAGGTTAAACTAGATAGTCTGTATTATCAAACCAAAATATTCACATAATTTAAATATGGTTAAGTTGCTTAAAAAAGCATCAAATTGTTACAAAATGTTACCTAGGTCATATATAAGCATGTTATAATACTCCCGCTTTACCGGTCGCGACGTTACCCCCAAACGCATGGATATTGACCGTACTAACCAACTCACCAGCTTATATAGATTCATTCGCGAAATGTTGTGAACACTAGCAGGAATTAAGTAATGCGAAAATTTTTACCCTACATTGCCGGCTTATCGCTCACACTCATTATATTGAATGCTTGCACGCCTCAAAAACTTGCGTTGCAGAACGTTCGTGAGAATGGTGTATTGCATGTTGTTACACGTAACGCCGCTACCACATACTTTATTGGTGCAAATGGCCCTGAAGGCCTGGAGTATGATCTTGTTAAAGCCTTCGCTAATCACCTTGGTGTTTCTTTAAAAGTGAGCATTGAAAATAATTTAGACAATATCCTCAAGAAAATACAAAAAGGACAGGCCGATTTTGCCGCAGCCGGTATTGTTGCCACTCCAGAGCGTGAAAAAATGGTTCGTTTCTCAGACAGCTATCAGTCAATTACACAACAACTGGTTTATCATCGAAACACTCCCCGCCCGCAAAACCTGAGAAGCACATATTCAGGTAGCCTCGAAGTGATGGCGAACAGTAACCATGTTGAGCAATTAAAAAAATTAACCAAGCATCACCCAAATCTAAAGTGGCATGAAAATAAAGGAACAAGTAGTGCAGAACTATTAAATTTTGTGGCAGGACGATTAATAGATTACACCGTTGCAGACTCAAACGAGATTTTACTCAACCGTCGCTTCCACCCTGAATTAAAAATTGCTTTTAACCTTTCGGGCTCTCAAAACTTAGCCTGGGCTTTTTCCAAGGAAAGTGATAACTCTCTTTACCATGAAGCGAATAAATTTTTTGCAGCGTATAAAAAGTCCGGCCAACTTGCCCAACTCATAAAACGACACTACCAGCATGCACGTAACTATGACTATGCAGGTACATCAACTTACCTGGGGCATGTGCGTTATCGACTGCCGCGCTATCAGGAAATGTTTGAACGTGCGGCATTATCAAATCAACTAGACTGGCAGTTACTTGCCGCTGTTGCTTACCAGGAGTCTCACTGGAACCCCAGGGCAATTTCACCAACGGGTGTTAAAGGAATCATGATGTTGACAAAAGCAACAGCCAAAGATTTAGGGGTTACCAATCGTACAAAGCCAAAACAGAGTATTCACGGTGGAGCGAAATATATTCAGGAATTGTTAGAACGTTTTACTGATGAAATCGATGAAAAAGATAAACTGTGGTTTACGCTTGCAGCTTATAACGTTGGTTTCGGTCACGTAAAAGATGCAAGGATAATAACAAAGCGTCGTGGTGGTAACCCGAACAAATGGGTTGATGTAAAAGAAAGCTTGCCTCTTCTACGTCGCAAACGCTGGTATAAAACAACCCGCTATGGTTATGCGCGCGGCAATGAGCCGGTTAAATATGTTGAGAATATCAGAAGTTACTATGATATTTTACGCTGGCACCTGGCAAAAGAAGAACGGAACAATCAAGGCACGCAAAAAGTTGCTTATGTTTACCCGACTTTATAATTAGTATTATATAAATACCGCTCTACTGGCATTTTTGTTTTTTTTCTTTTCTTCTTTTTCTAAAAAAATCAGAAAGAACTTCGCTGCACTTTGTTGCTAACACACCACCGGTAACATCCACTTTGTGATTAAGGCAATCTGTGCCCAATATAGAGAAGGCACTTTCCACTGCTCCGGCTTTAATATCTTGTGCGCCATAAACAACACGCCTAACCCTTGAATGAATAATCGCTCCACTACACATAATGCATGGCTCTAAGGTGACATAAAGTGTTGTATCTAATAAACGATAGTTATTAATGTTTTTTGCTGCGGAACGTAACGCCATAATTTCTGCATGTGCAGTAGGATCATTATCAATAATAGGGCGATTCCAGCCTTCGCCAATAATGTTATTGTTATAAACAACAACAGCGCCAACAGGAACTTCACCTTCAGACTCTGCACGATATGCGAGCTCTAAAGCATGTTGCATCCATACAATATCCAACTCATTTTGTTCTTCAATTGCGGACATTTACTTAAACTCCAAAATCAAAATATTTCAACGAGACCAGAACGTGCGGAGCAGGTTAGTGTAATACTGACGAACCGCACAGCGGTTCATTAAGTGCAAAGGCGCAGAGATATTTATTTAATGCTTTCCAGTTCGGCTAACTCACG
>Ga0316207_10004605_pt1 | contig 11875 bp, 10 predicted proteins | sample 6weekpyrite_MG_FD_204943 | JGI IMG/M metagenome (GOLD analysis project Ga0316207, IMG submission 204943) | Microbial mat bacterial communities from mineral coupon in-situ incubated in ocean water Damariscotta River, Maine, United States -... | ecosystem: Environmental > Aquatic > Marine >... | reverse complement strand
GCTCCAGCTGTCTTGAGCTGGAACAGTTGAAAAGTTTTGATCTTCACTACTTGCAGCAACATTCACTTCACAGTAGCGTTTAGCTTCTGCTATTGCTTTTTTAGACCATGCTCCAGTATTGATATAATCAGCTGTTGTTTTATCGCCAAGCAAGTTCAGCGGCACCATGGCAAACTGTGAGCTTGCACCACCTTGCAAAAATAAAACTTCATGTGTATCTGGGATAGACATGACGTCAATAAAGTCCTGCTTTGCTTTTTCTGCAATAGACATATATTCCTTGCCACGATGACTCATCTCCATGACAGACATGCCCGTGCCTTGCCAGTCCAGCATTTCCTGTTGCGCCTGTTTTAAAACCGCCTCTGGTAACATTGCAGGCCCAGCACTGAAATTAAAAACACGTGACATTAAATTACTCCTTAAAACTTTGGTTAATTAATCTTCGGATGCAGGATCAACCACATCACCTTCAATATTTTCTATTTGCTCTAAACCTGACAGCTTTTCATCCTCAGATAAGCGTATTAAACGTACACCTTGAGTATTACGTCCCATCTCGGATACTTCACCCACATGAGTTCGCACTAATGTACCGTTAGTCGTAATCAACATAATTTCATCATCACTATCAACCGGCACAGCACCAATAACATTACCATTTCGCTCACTGGTTTGAATGGAAATAACCCCCATCCCGCCACGACCATGAACCGGATAGTCACTAACAGGTGAACGTTTACCGAAACCATTTTCAGTTGCAGTTAAAACATAACCATCCGTCGCTATAACAAGGGAAATAACTTTCTGATCGTCTTTTAATTTAATACCACGCACACCAACAGAAGCCCGCCCCATAGAACGAACATCGCTTTCGTTAAATCGAATCGCTTTACCCGCACTGCTAAACAACATAACATCCTGACCAACTTCCGTTAGTTCCACACCAATCAAACGATCACCTTCACGAATCTCAACGGCAATAATGCCCGACGCACGTTGACGTGAAAAATCTGACAATGGCGTTTTCTTAACAGTACCGTTTGCCGTAGCAAATAAAATGAATTTATTTTCTGAGTATTCACGTATTGGCAAGATAGCACTAATACGCTCACCTTCTGAAAGCGGTAATAGATTTACAATTGGCTTACCTCTTGCTGTTCGACCAGCCTGTGGTAATTCAAAAACTTTTAACCAGTAAACTTTACCGGTATTAGAAAAACACAAAATAGTATCGTGCGTATTGGCAACAAATAATTTATCAATAAAGTCTTCGTCTTTAACGGCTGTAGCTGCTTTACCCTTACCACCTCGACGCTGTGCAGTATAGGTCGATAAAGGTTGTGACTTGGCATAACCTTCATGTGATAGAGTTACGACCACATCTTCTTCTGTTATCAAGTCTTCAATTGTTAAGTCTTCCTGACTTGAAATAATTTCTGTACGACGTTCATCACCGTATAGATCACGCATCTCGATAAGCTCATCACGAATCACTTCCATTAACCGTACTTCGCTGGCAAGTATCGCCATCAGTTCTGCAATAATCTTCAGGAACTCTTCATATTCGGCAATTATCTTTTCATGTTCCAAACCGGTTAAGCGATGCAAGCGCATATTAAGAATAGCCTGGGCCTGTGAGTCAGACAGATAATATTTACCATCGCGCAAACCAAGTTCTTCACTTAAACCTTCAGGACGTGATGCCTCTGCACTTAATTCAGCACCAGCCTTTTCAATCATCTGAATAACTGCACCTGGTTCCCATGCAGTTGCCAGTAACTGTTCTTTAGCCTGAGCTGGATTTGCTGCGGCTTTAATTAACGCAATAATCGGATCGATATTAGCAAGCGCAATGGCTAAACCTTCACGTTCATGTGCCTTCTCACGTGCTTTACGTAAATCAAAGATAGAACGACGAGTAACAATTTCTTTACGGTGACGGATAAAGGCATCTAATACTTGTTTAAGATTTAGTATACGAGGCTGGCCGTCAACCAACGCCACCATGTTAATACCAAATACATTTTGCATTTGCGTGTGTTTGTATAAATTATTCAGCATCACTTCAGATACTTCACCACGACGCAATTCGATAACAACACGCATGCCGTCTTTATCGGACTCATCACGTAAACCCGAAATACCATCAAGCTTCTTATCTTTTACAAGTTCGGCAATTCGTTCAAGCAAACGCGCCTTGTTAACCTGGTATGGAAGCTCGGTAACAATTATTGATTCTTTACCTTTCGGTGACGTTTCGACATGTGTTCTTGCCCGCACATAAATACGCCCACGCCCGGTAGCATATGCTTCAGCTATTCCACGTGCACCATTAATAATACCTGCGGTTGGAAAATCAGGGCCTGGAAGAATTTCCATTAACGATTGAATATCCACTTCCGGCGTTTCTATAATGGCAAGACACGCATTAATAACTTCGGTTAAATTATGTGGTGGAATATTGGTTGCCATACCAACAGCAATACCGGCTGCACCATTAACTAATAAATTAGGAATCTTAGCAGGAAGAATTTCAGGTTCGTGCTCAGACTCATCATAGTTTGGAATAAAGTCGACTGTTTCTTTATCCAGATCAGCTAACAACTCATGAGCAATTTTTGCCATACGTACTTCGGTATAACGCATCGCCGCCGGTGCATCACCATCAACCGAACCAAAGTTACCTTGTCCGTCTACAAGCATATAACGTAGAGAAAATGGCTGCGCCATTCGCACAATCGTATCGTAAACGGCAGTATCACCGTGCGGATGGTATTTACCAATAACATCACCAACAACACGCGCAGATTTTTTATAGGGTTTGTTCCAGTCATTTCCCAGTACACGCATTGCGTATAAAACTCGGCGGTGTACTGGTTTAAGTCCATCTCGTACATCAGGTAATGCCCGCCCAACAATAACGCTCATCGCATAATCCAGATAGGATTGGCGCATTTCGTCTTCTATATTAATCGGCAGGATTTCTTTCGCGAATTCAGTCATAGATATTTAGTTATCTTCAGCAATTTTTATAATTTTAAAGCGGATTAAGCCTGAAATTGTACCATGGTCTTTACACTACTGCATAATGATAAAAATCGCTGTATGGCGAGATGAGAGCGTGAGATGAATTTTACGATTTTTAAAAGCTACGATTGCATCATTGCCAAAATCTTTTCAGTCGTAGGGGACTCTATGGCCCCTTTTTCAGTCACAATAGCATCAACCAGGCTGGCTGGGGTCACATCAAACACCGGATTCCAGCTATTTGCACCTTCTGCAGCCACCCGCTGCCCCATTACAGCCAGCACTTCATCCGCTGGACGGGACTCAATCGGAATGCCTTCTCCAGTCGACATTTCCATATCAATTGTTGAGGTAGGAGCCGCTACCATAAACTTGATCCCGTGGTATTTTGCCGCCACCGCCAGACTATAAGTCCCTATTTTGTTTGCCACATCCCCATTCGCCGCAATTCTGTCAGATCCAACAACAATCCACTGAATTTTACCCTGTTGCATCAAATATGCTGCGGCAGAATCGGCAATTAGAGTTACCGGTATACCATCCTGTAACAACTCCCATGCGGTTAAACGTGCGCCCTGCAACCAGGGTCGAGTTTCATCCGCGTAAACTGACGTAATTTTACCGTGAGCAACACCTGAACGAATAACCCCAAGTGCAGTACCATATCCACCGGTTGCCAGAGCGCCAGCATTGCAATGAGTCAATACACCACAATTTGGCGGTAATAATTCAGCAGCAAACTCACCCATTGTTTTATTCGCCTGAATATCTTCATCATGTATTGCTTTGGCTTCATCCAGTAAACTATCCAAAATAGTCTGTTTATCATCAGCTTCAGTAAATGAGGATAATTTTTCACTCATTCTTACAATTGCCCAATGAAGATTAATCGCGGTGGGGCGTGCCCTGGATAGGTAATCAATAAGTGGTGCAAATTCTTGCTTCCAGTTTTTAAATGATGATCCAATCGCCTCACGGGCAGCAAGCACTACCGCATAAGCTGCCGTCACTCCTATAGCTGGCGCACCTCGCACAACCATATCGGTTATCGCATCAGCAACATCTTTGGATTTTGTATATTCAAGGTAAACTGTTTTTTCAGGTAATACCCTTTGATCCATCAGAATTAATTTACCATCCTGCCACTTTACTGGTTGAATCCCAATATCGCTCATTACTTGTTACCTTAACTATTATTGCTTCGCACTTAAGCTTAGATATAACACTATTTTAAAAAACTGTTATCATAGCATTTCAACATTACTAAATAGTATTTTTATGCAAAACATCGATACGTTAATTCATGCCAAATGGGTTATCCCTGTTGAACCTACTGAAACTGTTTACAGTGATTATTCCGCTGCGATTGACAAAGGCCGTATTATCGAGCTTCTGCCTTCCATCGATGCAAATAAAAAGTACCAGGCGCAAGAGTCACACTCTTTAACTGCGCACGCTTTACTACCTGGTCTAATCAACACACATGGCCATGCTGCGATGACATTGATGCGTGGTCTTGCCGACGACTTACCCTTAATGACCTGGTTAAATGATCATATTTGGCCAGCAGAAGCAAAATGGGTGAGTAACGAATTTGTTTATGATGGTACTCTGATTGCCTGCGCAGAAATGTTACGTGGTGGTACGACCTGTTTTACTGATATGTATTTTTTCCCGGAAGAAGTTGCCCGTGCTGCAGAGCAGGCTAATATACGGGCAACAGTCGGATTGATTATTATTGAATTTCCTTCAGCCTATGCACAAAACGCAGAAGAGTATTTAGAAAAAGGCTTAGCCCTCCATGATCAGCTACGAGACAATCCTTTAGTAAAAACATCTTTCGCACCTCACGCACCTTATACTGTGTCTGATGATTCATTGAAAAAAATTGTTACCCTGGCGGAAGAATTAGATATTCCCATACAAATTCATTTACATGAAACTGAAGATGAAGTTAATCAGGCTATGAGCGAATCAGGTAAAAGACCTATTCAACGTTTAAATGATTTAGGATTATTATCGTCTCGACTGGTTGCGGTGCATATGACACAACTTGATGAAGCTGAAATTAAAACACTTGCAACACATGGTGTACACGTTGCACATTGCCCGGAGTCAAATTTAAAACTCGCAAGTGGCTTCTGCCCTGTTCAAAGACTAACGGATGAAAATATTAATGTTTCAATTGGAACAGACGGTGCCGCCAGTAACAATGACTTAGATATGTTTTCTGAAATGCGTACAGCTGCTTTGCTTGCAAAGGCAGTCGCAAAAGATGCCAGCGCTATATCAGCAGAACAGGCTTTACGAATGGCTACCATTAATGGTGCAAAAGCACTTGGGTTGGAAAACGAAATTGGCTCACTGGAAGTTGGGAAAGCTGCAGACTTGATTGCAGTTGATCTCAGTTCACTCGAATCCAATCCGGTATATCATCCTGTATCACAATTAGTATATGCAACCAATCGCCAACAAGTTAGTGATGTATGGGTAGGCGGCAAACACGTTGTTAAACAGCATCAACTCACTACTGTTGATACCAGTCAACTTTGTAATGCTGCCCAACAATGGCAAGAAAAAATAAGTCATTCAGATGAACAACAAAACTAGAGTACAAAAAAAATGAATACTGCAACAGAAAATGTCGACCATAATGTTGATCCGGCCGAAATAGAAAAATTTGAGGCCCTTGCCTCACGTTGGTGGGATCCAAATAGTGAGTTTAAACCCTTACACGAAATCAATCCACTTCGTCTTGATTACATCGATCGACGTTGTAATGGCTTAAAAAATAAAAAAGTCATTGATGTCGGTTGCGGCGGTGGCATCCTTGCCGAAAGCATGGCTCAACGCGGTGCTCAAGTAACCGGTATCGACATGGGTGAAGCCCCTCTACAAGTAGCGCGTTTACATAAACATGAATCAGGAGTTGATGTCGATTACCAACAAATGACGGCAGAAAAAATGGCCGAACAACATGCAGGTGAATATGATGTTGTTACTTGTATGGAAATGCTTGAACATGTTCCCGACCCTTCTTCTATTATTCAGGCTTGCGCAAAGCTGGTTAAACCTGGTGGTGCCGTTTTTCTGTCAACAATAAATCGCAATCCAAAATCATATTTATTTGCGATTGTGGGCGCAGAATATCTTTTACGTATGCTTCCAAAAGGAACCCACCATTATGAAAAGTTTATTAAACCATCTGAGCTGACCAACTGGATACGCGCAGCGGGACTAAACGCGCAGGAATTAACCGGTATGACGTACAATCCATTTAGTAAACGTTATAGCTTAGGATTTGATGTCGATGTTAATTACTTAATGCACTGCTCCAGCCAAAGTTAACCTTCAAAACCTGGTTAAAAAAATCAATGCATAAAAAAAATCTAAAAGCCGTTCTATTTGATTTAGATGGTACCTTTGCAGATACTGCACAAGATCTGGCGGAAGCTCTCAATTACGTGCTGCAAAAAAATAATAAACAAACTTTAAACTTTAACCAGATACGCCCTGTTGTTTCCAATGGTGGAGCAGCATTAATAAAGCTCGGCTTTCAAATCGAAGAAGAACACCCGAATTTTGATACCTATCGACAGCAGTTACTTGATTATTACGAAAAAAATATCGCGAAATTTACCCGCCCCTTTAACGGTATGGATAAAGTTTTAAATTTTTTTGAACGTCAACAAATTGATTGGGGTATTGTTACTAATAAACCAGCCTGGTTAACCGACCCACTGATGTCCGCTTTAACACTACCAAATCAACCGCAATGCATCGTAAGTGGTGATACATTAAAAACACGCAAGCCCGACCCTGGACCATTACTACATGCTTGTAAACTAATAAACGCCACACCTGAACACACTATATATATAGGCGATGCAAAACGTGATATAGAAGCCGGTCAAAATGCTAATATGCAAACTCTGGTTGCCTTATTTGGCTATATTGGCGAAGATGATAGTCCAGATTCATGGGGCGCCACAGATTCAGTTGCACACCCACATGATATTATTGAATGGATACAACAAAACCGGACAATAGCATGAGTATTTCTGAATTTGTAACTTCAACAATCGTTCTATCCAACTGGCAACTTATTTTAATCCCTGTTGTATCCATCATTATTACTGGCCTGATTGTTTTTCTTCGTGCACAAAACAAATACCAGCAGCTTGAAAAAGAAAATGCAACGCTGTCAACAACTCTGGAACTTGAGCGTACCGCTACCGCCGAAAAACTGGATGCACTTGAACAGGCACGAGAACAGATGTCACATACTTTTAGTGCACTTTCAAGTCAGGCACTCAAGCATAATAACGAAGAATTTTTAAAATTAGCCAATGAAAACTTAAAACAATTTCAAAATACGGCTAAGCATGATCTAAGTGAAAAAGAAAAAGCCATAGAAACACTCATAAAGCCTATTAAAGAGGCTTTATTAAAATCTGAGCAACAAATGCATGCTATCGAAAAAGAACGCAAACATGCCTATGGTGCATTGCAACAACACCTTGAAACAATGTCGTTAAATCAATCTGCTTTACAGAATGAAACACGTAACCTTGTTCAGGCACTACGCAAACCGGAAGTACGAGGTCAGTGGGGTGAGATGACATTAAAACGGCTGGCAGAACTAGCTGGTATGGTTGAACATTGTGACTTTTATACACAGGAAAGTATTAAAACCGAAGATGCTTTGCAACGCCCGGATATGATCGTACGTATGCCGGATGGCCGTGAAATTGTTGTCGATGTTAAAACACCACTCGATGCATACCTTACAGCTGTTGATGCTGGCACCGATGAAGATCGTGAACAAGCACTATTACGACATTGCCGCAACGTTAAACAACGCGTCAATGAATTGGCCAGCAAAGCTTACTGGAATCAACTCAAAAATACACCGGACTTTGTTGTGTTGTTTATTCCTGGCGATCAATTTTTATCAACTGCACTTGATTATGATGCCAACCTTCTTGAAGATGCTCTAAGCAAACAGGTTATCCTTGCGACACCAACAAGCTTTGTTGCCCTGCTCCGCGCAGTAGCTTATGGCTGGCGACAGGAACAGCTCGCGGAAAATGCCGATAAAATTCGGGATATCGGTGAAGAACTCTATCAGCGACTTGCTGTGTTCTCTGACCATCTGTCCAAACTTGGAAAAAGTATTGAAACCAGTACCAAACACTTTAACAATGCTGTCGGTTCTTTTGATACAAGAATATTACCCAGCGCACGTAAATTTAAAGAGCTCGGTATCAATGAGAAAAAGTCTATTAGCCAACCGGATCAGGTCGAAACTGCGACACGCTCCTTAGAAACGACCGATATTGATTGAAGGTATAAAAAGAAACCTGTCATTATTCTTTTAAGCTATCACGTATGGCATCTTTGGTATCTTTCATAACTTCGTTACCTTTTTGCTTAATTCGATCTTTAAGACTTACTTCAGCAAATGGATTGCTTAATATAGGTTTATCTTTACCAATATTGACACCAAACCATAAACCAACACACAAACCAATCACCACACCAAAAAGAATTAATTTTAATTTTTTCATTACATTGTTACTCTATAGAAATGTCTAAGCCAACTATACAACCTGATAATACTTTACACCAGGCTTACCAGCATTGTCAGCAAATTGTACGTAATCATTATGAAAACTTCCCTGTCGCATCCTGGTTTTTACCTGAAAAATTACGCTTACCAATTAGTGTGATATATGCTTTTGCAAGACATGCAGACGATCTTGCCGATGAAGGCAGTTTGCCGGACCAACAAAGGTATGCGGCATTAGAAACATATCAAAAAGAATTTGAAAATGCTCTGGCTACATCACATTCAAACGATCAGGTATTGCATGCCCTCGCAGATGTCATAAAAAACCACAACTTACCCGTTAGTTTATTTTTCGATCTATTAACTGCCTTCAAGATGGACACACAAACAAAGCGCTACCAGAATTTTGAACAGGTACTTGATTACTGTCGCTATTCAGCTAATCCTGTTGGACGATTGCTGTTACATTTACATCGCCAGGACAATGATGAAAATTTAAAAAATTCAGATTCAATTTGCACTGCCTTACAACTGATTAACTTTTATCAGGACATTCAACAGGACTATCAGGAAAACAACAGAATCTACATTCCATTGAGTGAACTCGAACAGTTTCAGGTGACTGAAGAACATTTCAGTCAATCCATTAATGATGATGCTATTAAGCAACTCATGCTTTACCAGACGCAACGTGCAGAAAAAATAATGTTATCAGGCAGTAAATTGGCTCAACAACTCACTGGTTTATTTGGCTTTGAAATCAGGCTTATTATTCAGGGTGGTTTATGTATTACAGATAAACTCCTAAAAATATCGAATGTATTTGCACGACCAAGACTCACAAAGCAAGATAAATTTGTTATGCTGTGGCGTGCACTCAGTAAGTAAAAAATAATAAATAATGATACCATCAGAATATTGTCAGGAAAAAGCAGCATCAAGCGGTTCAAGCTTTTACTATAGCTTCTTATTTCTACCTAAAAACAAACGTCGGGCAATTATTGCTTTATATGCTTTTTGCAGAGAAATCGATGACATCACAGACGATATTAAAGACCCCAATATTATAAGAATAAAGCTTGAGTGGTGGCGCAACGATGTCCGTAAAATTTTTAGTGATACTCCGGAACACCTGGTTAATCAGGAATTACAACACGTTATTAAAGAGTTTGATTTAAAACAAGTCCTGCTACTCGAAATTATCGATGGTATGCAAATGGATGTTGAAAATACACACTATGATACTTTTTCAACCCTTGAACAATACTGTTACCGTGTTGCTGGTGTTGTCGGCTTACTATCAATTGAAATATTTGGCTATAGTAATTCCAAAACTCAGGAATACGCGAAATATCTTGGTAATGCTTTACAGCTAACCAATATAGTACGCGATATATATGAAGATAGTTTGCGCGAGCGTATTTATATCCCAGCTGATGAAATGGAAAGATTCAATGTCACTGCCAGCCAAATATACACAAACAAGTTTTTAACCGATTCCGAAAAAGATAATTTCAAACAGCTTATCCAGTATCAGTGTCAGCGTGCAAAAGAGTATTACAAAAAAGCCTTTGATATTCTTCCGCCTGAAGATCGTTACAATCAAAGTACCGGATTAATAATGGCGGCCATTTATGAAGCAACACTCGATGAAATTATCCGGGATGACTTTCAGGTATTAAAACATCGTATCAAACTAACTCCTCTTCGAAAGTTGTGGATTGCATGGCGCACATACCGAAAAGAACGAAAAATTTTCAAAAAATACTTAAAATCCACGTAAGTCTATTTCCATATACAATGAACAACGATTTACAACAAACTGATATCCTTATTATTGGAGGTGGCTGGGCTGGACTAAGCGCTGCAATCAAGTTAGTCGAATATGGACAAAATGTTTGTCTTGTCGAATCCGCTAAAAATCTTGGTGGTAGAGCTAGAGAGATTTCATACCATCAATATACCGTCGATAATGGTACACATATCATGGTAGGCGCTTACACTAAAACACTCTCACTTATGAAGAAAGTCTCAAAAAACAACTGGAGTGAATCAGACTTATTAGAAAGACAACCTTTAAACTTAAACTATAAAATTAAAAGCAAGCACGAAATCAATATACCATCTACATTATTACCAACCCCATTCAACCTTTTATTCAGTTTTATTCTAACAAAAGGACTTACTCCAGCAGAAAAGTTTAAGATTTTATACTTAAGTGTAAAAATAAGACTTAATCTGTTTCCTAATAAAGACGACGATAAACTGGGAGGTTTTTTAAAAACTAACAAACAAAACTCAAAAATCATTACAGAAATTTGGGAGCCATTATGCCTTGCGATAATGAACACCCCTGTCAATCAGGCTTCAACAGAAATATTTATCAAAGTATTTAAAGATGCATTTTTCAAAAGCCGGCAGGCATCTGACCTGTTGTTTTTTAAAAAGACCTTATCGGAATCCTTTCCCGAGCCAGCTCAACAGTTTATCCAAGAACACAATGGAAGAGTTTATACAAATCATAAAGCTCTATCTATCAAAGAAGATTCGGGTAGTTATTATGTATACACGAATAAAACAAACTTTAAAGCAAAACACATTATTATTGCCAGCACACCAAACGTAACATCCAACTTATTAGATAGCTTAAGCGACTCACCAAAAACAAAGAATCTAATTAGCAAATTACAACAGTTTAACTATCAACCTATCTGTACTGTTTATATCCAATATCCAGAACCAATCTCATGTGAGCGTACGATGCAGGGCTTTATCGGTACAACGACACAGTGGATGTTTAATAAAGAGCTGATACACAAGCCTGGTTTTATTTCAGTTATTATCAGTAGTCAGGGATCACATATGGATATGGATAACCCTGCTCTTATTAAACATATCACGTGTGAACTTGCTGAGCTTTATCCTCACTGGCCACAATATGAAGATGCCTTTGTCATCAGAGAAAAGCGTGCCACCTTTACCTCTTCAGTGAATATCAATAGAATACGCCCTTCAAACAAAACAGCGATTCCAAACATTTGGCTAGCCGGTGATTACACCAATACTCAATACCCGGCGACTCTCGAAGGTGCTGTACGCAGTGGCCTTCAATGTGCCGAACAAATTTTATTGGAGAATTAATTTACTATGCCTTCAGCAACAGCTTACCAAGCACCAAATGATTTGTTAAAAGATAAAGTTGTTTTAATCACCGGAGCTGGTGATGGTATTGGCGCACAAGCTGCAAAATCTTTCGCTGCGCATGGTGCAACC
>Ga0316207_10004604_pt1 | contig 11880 bp, 12 predicted proteins | sample 6weekpyrite_MG_FD_204943 | JGI IMG/M metagenome (GOLD analysis project Ga0316207, IMG submission 204943) | Microbial mat bacterial communities from mineral coupon in-situ incubated in ocean water Damariscotta River, Maine, United States -... | ecosystem: Environmental > Aquatic > Marine >... | reverse complement strand
CCTTTAGGCATTGGTGGTTTTGCCGCAGCGCGTGCCTTATCCCGTAATAATGATAATTTTGAAGCTGCTAGTCGGCCCTGGGATAAAGACCGTGATGGTTTTGTGCTAGGTGATGGAGCCGGTGTTTTAGTACTGGAGGAATATGAACACGCAAAAGCACGTGGTGCAAAAATCTACTGTGAAATGGCAGGTTTTGGTATGAGTGGTGATGCTTATCATATGACCAGCCCATCTGAAGGTGGTGAAGGAGCGGCACGTTGCATGATAAATGCAATAAAAGATGCGGGTCTGAATAAAGAAGATGTTCAGTTTATCAATGCTCATGGTACTTCAACACCTGCGGGTGATGTGGCAGAAACCATGGCGATGAAAGCCGCTTTTGGTGATTACGCCAAATCCCTTGCAGTAACCTCAACCAAATCCATGACTGGGCATTTATTAGGTGCTGCCGGTGGCGTTGAAGCGGTATTTAGTGTGATGAGTTTGTATAAGCAGGTGGCTACGCCTACCATTAATTTGGATAATCAGGATCCGGAATGTGATCTGGATTACGTGCCAAATACCGCACGTGATATGAAAATGGACGCTGTACTTTCAAACTCCTTTGGATTTGGTGGTACTAACGGTACTGTATTATTTAAAAAGATTTAAAAGCTAAAAGAATTTTCCGCAAATAAACGCGAATCTACGCAAATAGATTTTTTCTGTCATTCTCGAATGCTTGTATCGGGAATCCAGTGACTTAGAAGTACATAAAGATACTGGGTTTTCGTTAGAAGCATTCATGGATGACGGGTATGTAAATTAATTAAATGCCCAGCTCATTACTCATTAATGTCCTTGAGAATATCCCGGACTTACTCGCACTCCATGCCAGTAATCCGGAACGCTACCCCCATTTATTATCCAGTAATGCTTCAGGCGAAGAAAAATCCAGTCTTGCTCGTTACGATATTTTATTTGCCTGTCCGCAAAAAACGATTGAAAGCCAGAACGGTGATTTTTTACAACAGTTAGATGTTGCCTGGCAAAATGAGAAACAGGAAATACAAGAAACTGATTTGCCTTTTACTGGTGGCTGGTTTTTATATTTAGGTTATGAGTTGGCGCAACAAATTGAAACCGGTTTAAGTTTACCCCTGGCGGAAGATGGTTTGCCCGTGGCTTTTGCTATGCGTTTTCCTGCGGCTATTATTATTGATTCATATAAGCAACAGGCCAGCTTGGTTTGTGAGTCGGGTTTTAGTGAGTGTGCTGAACAGATTAAAGCGGACTTAGTGAAAGAAGTTGCTTCGAGCAAAGCCAGTCAGCCATTTCGGATTAACAGTATATTTGAAGATGATGAGATAAGCTATCTTCGACAGCTTGATAAATTACGTCAGTATATAGTTGACGGCGATGTGTTCCAGGTTAATTTATCCCGTTGCTGGAAAACACAATTAGAAACAACAGTGAGTCATGCCAGCTTATATAATCAGCTAAGCCAGTCTAACCCAGGACCTTTTAATGCACTGGTTACCTTAGGTGATAAGGCGATAATTAGCTCGTCTCCGGAACGTTTGATTCAACTAAGAGAAGGCTGTTTGCAAACCCGGCCAATAGCCGGCACCCGACCTCGTTCGATTGACGATGTTGCTGATATGGATTTATCCAATGAGTTATTGGCCCACCCTAAAGAGCGTGCCGAACATGTTATGCTGATTGATCTGGAGCGAAATGACATGGGGCGTGTTTGTGAGCCAGGCAGCATTGAAGTGAATGAGCTTATGGTGCTGGAAAGTTACCAGCATGTACATCATATTGTCTCTAACGTCAGGGGTAAATTGCGTAGCGATATTACACCGGGGCAACTGATTGCTGCGGTATTTCCAGGGGGCACAATTACCGGTTGCCCCAAGGTTCGTTGCATGGAGATACTGGCTGAACTAGAACAGGTGGGTCGAGGTGCATATACCGGGTCATTAGGTTATTTAAATCATAATGGCAGTATGGATTTAAATATATTAATTCGAACTATTACACGTGATGGGAATAAGCTGCAATTTAGAGCGGGTGGTGGCATAGTTGTAGATTCTGATCCAGATAAAGAATTGAGTGAAACAAGGGCTAAGGCGAAGGGATTAATACATGCTCTACAGGCAGGAAACCGGTGAATAAAGTATTAGTAAATGGATGTGAAGAGTCCAGTATCGATGTACGGGACCGGGGCTTTCAGTATGGTGATGGTCTATTTGAAACCATTGCTTATAGAAATAATAAACTGCAACTGTGGGATGAACATATGCAACGATTACACATTGGTTGCCAACGTTTGTCGTTAAGTTGCGTTGAAGAGTCGACCTGGCTAGATGATATCGAAAAGTGTCAGTTGGGCAATGAGGCGGTGATTAAACTGAGCATTAGCCGCGGTGTCTCTGGAAGGGGTTATGCATATACTACAGGTGATAATGTTACCAGAGTCACAGCATCATTTGCAATGCCAGTCTATCCTGAGGAAAACCAACAGGGTATAGCGGCTATTATCTGTAAAACGCCTGTTTCAATAAATACGGCGCTTGCGGGTATGAAACATTTAAATAGACTGGAAAATGTACTCGCCAGAAATGAATGGCGCGATGATGAGATAGCTGAAGGTTTTATGTTCGACAGCCACGGGCATCTTATAGAAGGTACCATGAGTAATGTATTTTGTGTGTTGGGTGATGAACTGTACACGCCTTCACTTGAATATAGTGGTGTTGCGGGTGTGATGCGCCAGCAGGTGATTGAGCTCGCTAAGAAGTTGAGTGTTCCTGTAAATATCGTAGATATAAGTAAGCAGAATTTTTTGCAAATGGATGCGGTGTTTGTAACCAATAGTCTGATTAGTATTTGGCCGGTTAAGAAAATAGTGGAAGGGGAAAGTAGCGTAGAATTTTCTCAAAATAAGCTTATTGATGACCTTAATTTAAAGCTAAATTCAGTTCTGTTATCCTGAGTTAAACTGTAGCTGCTCCTTCAGGTGCACAATGAACAGTTCGATTCCAAATAAAATTGTGCACCTAAAGGAGCACCTGCATAAGAATGTTAAAGAAAATATTTGTTTTTATAGTTATTGCATCAAGTGCGCTTGCTGTCGATTTTTATTTTTTTCTGAAAAAACCTGTCGGTGTAGAATCAGAAGAAATTTATAACTTCAAACCTGGCACCAGTGTGTCTGCTTTAGCGCGTGATCTTGAGAATAAAAAAATTATTTCAAATCGCCTGTACTTTTCTATCTGGGCGAGGATAACTGGAAGTGCCAGAAAGCTAAAAGCGGGCGAATATCTAATTGGTCCAGATTTAACTACACTGCAATTATTTACCTTAATGCAAAAAGGTAAAGTACGCCTATATAGTTTAACCCTGGTAGAAGGTTTAAATTTTAAACAAATGATGGCGCAGGTAAATAAGTCTGAAAATTTGGCTCATCATTTACTTGAATTAGACGATGATCAGATCATGCAGAAAATTGGCCATGGGGGGGAACACCCTGAAGGTCGGTTTTTCCCGGATACCTATCGATTTCCAAAAGGCATGAGTGATGTTGATCTGTTGAAAAAAGCTTACAACGAAATGCAAAAACGTTTAGAAGCTGCCTGGCAACAGCGTGATAAAAAGCTGCCTTTAAGCTCTGCTTATGAAGCTTTGATCCTGGCATCTATTGTTGAAAAAGAAAGTGCTATTGCAGAAGAGCGAACCCGTATAGCGGGGGTGTTTGTAAATCGATTACGTAAGGGTATGCGCCTGCAGACAGACCCTACAGTTATTTATGGAATAGGTGATAAATACAAAGGTAATATTCGTTTTAAACATTTACGTACGGATACACCTTATAATACTTACACTAGAAAAGGCTTGCCACCAACACCAATTGCTATGCCAGGGCAAGGTGCCCTGGACGCAGTAAGTCACCCTGATAACACCGAGTATATCTATTTTGTAGCTATGTCAGATAAATCTGGCCGGCATATCTTTTCTACAACTTTAAAAGATCATGAGCATGCGGTTGATGTGCATCAGCGTAAACGGAAAAAGAAAGCAAGATGATTAAAAAGCCATTATTTATTACATTAGAAGGTACGGAAGGAGTAGGTAAAACCTCAAATATGGAGTTTATTAAATCCAGGCTTAAAGATAATGATATAGATTTCATCGAAACCCGAGAGCCCGGCGGTACCCCATTAGGGGAAGCATTGCGTGCAATGTTACTCGGCGAAGATTTTAAAGGTATGTCAGATGATACAGAATTAATGTTAATGTTTGCGGCACGTGCAGAACACGTCGCACGTGTTATTAAACCAGCACTTGAAAACCAGCAATGGGTCTTATGTGATCGTTTTACCGATGCAACCTATGCCTATCAGGGTGGTGGACGTCAACTGGATATGCAAAGAATTCAGGGTCTGGAAAACTGGGTATTAGGTGACTTAAGACCTGATTTGACAATATTGCTAGATGCTCCCATATCAGTAGGGCGTGAACGAGCAGGTAAGCGTAGTACCCCCGATCGTTTTGAGCAGGAACGTGATGCTTTCTTTAATCGAGTCAGGGACACTTATCTTGCACGTGCTAATGCAGAGCCTGAAAGAATAAAAGTTGTTAATGCATCGGGCAATTTACAATCTGTACAGCAACAAATTCAAGGTATTTTAAGCCATTTACTATAGCCTGGCCTGGTTTGTCTGGAAGTAGCTCGGAGGTAGTGAAGTTTAGTCCGGTGTTGTGCTATTCAGATGCATTATTTCGTGTTCAGCCATGAGTTAATGAACTTGATCTTATTGTGGTATCTACTATGCTTAGACTGTTAAATTTCACTTCCGCAAAGAGATGGTGATATGTCAATTCGTCTAACTGATCTTTTTTCTTCAACATTAAAATCTACATGCATTCTATTGAGTTTAGCGTATTTAATGCCACAGCTATGCCTGGCAGCAGATAAATCCGTAATACGCTTTGGAGTGTTGTCCATAGCGCAGCCTTCACGAATTTTCGCAAAATGGCAACCCTTTGCAGATTATATGAGTGTAGAACTTAAGCAGCCAGTGGAAATTATTGTACCGCGTGGCTTTGGTAAAATGAAGAAAGCAATAGCCGATGGTGAGGTGGACTTCTTTTATATCAATTCACATGTATTTTACCGTTTAAAGCAGAATGGTAAGGCGGTTGCCATTGCGCAAATGCAGAATATTGCAGGTCAGACAACCAGCCGTAGTGAGGTTTTTGTTAAACGTGATAGTGGTATAAAAAGTGTGTCTGATCTTGAAGGTAAAAATATTGCTTATGTAAGTCCAATGGGGGCAGGTGGTTACCTGGCGCCCCGGGCATTATTATATGGATCAGGCCTGGAAAGTGGTGTCGAGAATAAAGAAAGTTTTACCAAGAACCTGTCAAATTCAATTCATGGTGTATTACTAGGTGATTATGATGCTGCAACCATGTGTGGTGTTAACTATAAGCTTATGAGCAGGAAAATTGAAACTGGCGAATTAAAAGTGATAGCGGTGAGTGATCCCTATCCTGAAAATGTTATCGGTGCCCGTATAAATTTATCAGTAGAATTAATTAAGCAGTTTCGAGGTGAACTATTAAGTATGTCGAATAACCCAGAAGGTGTAGAGTTACTCGATAAAATGCAAAGTATGAAGATTAAATCATTTGTAAAATATGATGATGAAATGGAAGAATTGACGAAAAATTTATTAAAAAAAAGTAAAATTTAAATGGTTTATTTTATAGTCGGTTATTGCCCTGAAACAGGGTTTTAAAAACTAATCACAGCGGCACAGAATAAGAAAAAATATGTAGAGTGTAACGAGTAGTATTGTTCCACAGATAAAATGCTATCACAGAAACACTTAATCTAATCCACGCTACACTTAATTAATTGTCTTATTATTTTTTGTGGTCATCACTGTCCCGTTTGCTATTAGAGATATGAGTTGGAAACATCCGTTTAAGACCATCAGTCACATAGAAGTCGGTGACGTTCCAGTGGGGATGGTTTTACGGCGTATTTGTAATTATTTGGCAACAGGCATTCCCGGTTCATGGCTTGATCAGAGTGAAACAATTATTAAACACACTTTAGTGTGGTTTACATATAAGCTAATTTTTCAATGAAATAGTAGTGCTTTGTGGTAAGTTTTTTCTTTACTTGAGAAGGAATAATATAAATTATATTTTTTATGAATTCGGGAATTTTCTATCGTTTATTGTTAAGCCTTACACTGTTGTTCATTATAAACACCGGGTTTATGGCTTATAGCCTTATTAATGAGGCAAAAAACACTTATGAGAATGCCAGGCTACATCAGGCGCATACTATGGTGCAAGGCTTGGCTGAAGGTAGTCTTGATGCGTTGGCAGTTCGTGATTATGAGCTATTAGAAGGCTGGTTGAGGGGGGTGAATGCGATTGATGATTTTGCCTATGCTTATTTAAGCAAGTCTAATGGATTAATTATCTCCCATACTGATGTGGATTTAGTGGCGAAGCAGGTTGAATCTTTAGGTGAAATATCTTCGCCAACTGTAAAGCAGAATCTTTATATAAAACGCCCAGTCAGGGAAGTTATATATCCAGCATATCTGGGTAACAGGCATATGGCTAATGCACATCTGGCCTATTTTACAGATACGAAATCTTTTTACTCTGAAGATGTTATTCTTAAAGTGGTTGGCCTGCTCCTGTTTACCCTTACGATATTATCCATGGTGACATTTTTTATTTTACGCTGGGTTTTGAGGCCACTTGAAAACCTGGCAGCTACGATGCTGGAAGTTACCTTGAATAAAGATTACAGTAACCGTGTTAGTAAGCAGGGAAATGATGAAATAGGCTTATTAGTTAATTCGTTTAATAATATGCTTGAGCAAATTCAACAACGTGATACTGAATTAATTTCCGAGAAAGAACATGCATTACAATCGGAAAATGAAGCAAAAGTATTCGCTCATGAAGTCTCTTTAACAAATAATGAACTTGAAAGTGAAATTTCTGAACGTATTAAAATTGAACATGAGCTTAAAGAGTTGAGTGGTACACTTGAGAGGAGAGTAAAAGATCGCACGCACAAGCTGGAAGAGTTGAATAAAGTAATAAGTGAAGTGTCTCGTAGTGCGGGTATGGCAGAAATTGCAAATGGTGTATTACATAATGTGGGTAATGTTTTAAATAGTGTAAATATAACTTCTTCCATGATTAGAGAGAAGTTGTCTAATACAGGCACAAAAAATTTATTTAAATTAGTTGATATGATTGAAGAAAATAATAATAATTTAGGTGATTTTATATCTAATGATGAGAAGGGAAAGCAGATACCTGTATTTTTAAAGTTATTTGCCGATAAGCAAAAAAAACAGGAGGCCATTTTATTTTCCGAATTAGATTCACTCGATAAAAATATTCACCATATTAAGAATATAATTACTATGCAACAGTCTTATTCAGGTGGGTATGGTGTCTCAGAGCATGTGAACATGGCTGATATTATTGAAGATGCTATAAAAATAAGTATGAGTAATATACTTAATTATAATATAAAAATTGTAAAAAATTTAGAGGATGTTCCTGAGTTAAATCTTGATAGGCATAAAGTTTTACAGGTAGTAATAAACCTGGTTAGCAATGCCCGGCAAGCACTTATTGAATCTGATAAGGAGAATAAAGAAATCAATGTTTTCCTGACTGAAGTTTGTAATGTGGTTTCAGTGGAAGTTAAAGATACAGGTGTTGGAATTTCAAATGATGATATACAGAAATTATTTCAATATGGCTTTACCAGGCGAAAAAATGGCCATGGTTTTGGTTTGCATCATAGTGCGCTCATTGCAAAAGATCTTGGTGGAGAAATTACAGTTAATAGTGAAGGGTTGGGTAAAGGGGCCAGTTTTAAATTTAGCTTTAAAAGAGTTGATTGACTATGGCTTTGACTCATGCAGTGTTACTTTTTTGTATGAGGCATAGCCGAATTAATTGCCTTCCGATTTTTGAAACAAAGACAGTTAATTCATTCCTGCCCCATCAATAACTATATGGGCGTTTTTTATAGCTACCCGTTAAATAACTTAGTCATCCGGTTGAGGCATAGGTAAACCTGCAAGTTTACATACTTCATGTGTCGGGTCGGTTGGAAAAAGTTTATAAATATGTCTTTCATATTCTTTCTGGTCATGGAAATGCTTGTTCTTTACCCCGAGTTCACGTACCACTTTATGCATGGTTGGACAAACCTGGTTCTCATCAAAGTAATCCCTGAAATAAAGAATCAGTTCCCAGTGGTCATTATATAATTCTACACCGTCATTTTTTGCGACAGCTTCTGTGAAATCCTCATTCCACTCACTCAGGTTAGCAATAAAGCCTTGTTCATTAGTTTCCACGTTTTTGCCTGCTACACTTAACATCATGGTTTGGAGCTCCAGTTGATAATATGTTTAAGGGCATATATTGGGGGGTGTAATACTACATTATTTAGCGCGCTCAATAATTATAGTTAGACCTGTGTTTTTATTATGCGCTTAAAAGTTAATTCAGATTAACGGTATAAGTTCACTACTGTCCCGTTAAAAGAAATAAATTTATGTTTGATCGCACTATTGTTATTAACGATTATCCCATCCTGTTCGAGACATGAGTTGGGGATACCTTCCTAAGACACGCCGTAAAACCTTCCCTGGTGGCCCGTCACCCGCATTCATGCGGGTGACGGTCTTAGGAAGGTATCCCCAACTCATGCCTCTAGTGGTTAGCGGGACAGTAGTGGTATAAGTTATTAAAATTTAGATGGTGATTTATGAGTGTAAATAGTAATATTTTAAATCGTTATGCTGTAGCGACTATTTTGCTGCTAACGGTAAAGATATCCCACGTTTTAAATCTATTTATGTGAATTAGTTTTATGATTTATCCCTGGCAACAACTCCAATGGCATAATGTGCTACAGCAACAGCATGCAGGCAAGTTACCCCATGCGTTATTAATGCTAGGCCCACAAGGCCTGGGCAAGTTGGATTTTGCATTGCATCTGGCCCATGGGCTGCTGTGTAATGTGCCAAATGATCAGGGGGATGCCTGTGGAGAATGTGCCGCCTGTAAACTGATAACCGTTGATACCCACCCTGATTTATTTATTTTGCAGGCTGAGGAGCGGGGTAAAGCAATTAAGGTGGACGACGTACGTGAGCTTTCCCGCAAGTTGAATCTGACCAGTCAGTATGGAGGTTATAAGCTTGCAATTATTGTTGATGCCCATGATATGAATATTAATGCATCTAATAGCCTGCTAAAAACTCTGGAAGAACCCCCTAGTGAAACGCTGCTTATACTGGTAAGTTCTAATCCGCAAAAATTACCCATTACGGTTCGTTCTCGTTGTCAGGCTATTATGTTTAATACGCCTGACACACAAAGTGCATTAAGCTGGTTACAAAGCCAGGGCATTCAACAGGCGGATGCACTACTTAATTTAGCTCATGGTGCGCCATTGTTAGCGCTTGAATTACAGCAGAACGATTTATTAGACCACCATAAGCAGCTGATATCTGCACTGCTTGGTGTAGCTAAAAACCAGCCGGTTATTGAGCAGGCGGAGCAGTTACATAAATTGCCGTTAAATTATATGCTTAACTGGTTATTTGACTGGGTGCAGGATTTAATTAAACTGCATCAATGTGGTGATTCAGTGCAACTTGTACATATAAAACAACAATCAGAGTTAAAGCAGTTGGCGGCTCGTTCAAGTTTGCAGGGGCTTTATGATTATCTGGATCAGCTGGTTAAGAACAAACAATTGCAATCAATTCCATTGAATACTCAATTGTTGTGGGAAGATTTGCTATTATCATGGTACAAAATACTAAAGCGGGTTTAAAACTATGGCTGCAGGCGGTGCTCCAAGACAAGGCATACTTTCATTAACCATCAAAGATAAGGCGGCACTTTATGCCGCGTATATGCCTTTTATTTCAAATGGTGGGCTGTTTATTCCCACCACCAAATCATACGGACTGGGTGAAGAAGTGTTTATGCTACTGACCCTGATGGATGATAAAGAGCGCCTGCCGGTCGCGGGTAAAATTGTCTGGATTACACCCCCAGGTGCCCAGGGTAATAAATCGACCGGTATAGGCGTGCAATTTGGCCCCCAGGATAATGGCCAGACGCGAACCAAAATTGAAACCTATCTTGCCGGTGCCCTGAAGTCAGATCGCGCTACGCATACGATGTAAACCATAGTCGTAAGTCAGAAGTCGTAAGTCAAAGCGGTGCGCCGCAGGCGCTGTGTTTTTGACTTACGACTTCTGACTTACGACTTAAGACTTTCTTTATATGTTTATAGACTCCCACTGTCATCTGGATCGTATTGATCTAAAAGACTTCGACAATGATTTTAACTTGCTTATGCAGACAATCCAGCGGGCTAAGGTTGAGCGCATGCTTTGTGTATCTATCAGTCTGGAGGAGTATCCAGCTATGAAATCCCTGGTTGCAGATCAGGATAACATCGATATTTCCGTGGGTGTTCATCCCTGTGATACCCAGGATGACATAGTTAAACTCCAGCAACTTACCGAACTGGGTGCCGACCCAAAAGTCATCGCCATTGGTGAGACCGGGCTGGATTATTATTATTCCAAAGAAACCCGTGAACAACAGCAGTCGAGTTTCAAAGTACATATGCAGGCAGCAAATGAGCTGGGTAAACCGGTGATTATCCATACCCGTGATGCCCAGCAAGATACCCTGGATATACTCAAAGAGGGTGATGTGGCCTCCTGTGGCGGTGTATTACACTGTTTTACAGAAAGCTGGGATATGGCACGCAAGGCACTGGATATGGGAATGTATATTTCATTTTCAGGTATTGTGACCTTTCGTAATGCAGCAGCGCTGCGTGAGGTTGCGCAGCAGGTACCCGATGATCGTTTTTTAATTGAAACCGACTCTCCCTATCTGGCCCCCGTGCCACACCGGGGTAAGCAGAATCACCCCGGTTGGGTGGGGCATGTAGCCGAGTGTCTGGCTGAGGTGCGGGGCAATGATGTGCAGGGTATAGCTGAGTTAAGCAAAGCTAATTATTTACGCTTATTTAATTTGTAGATAGCTCTTGAGACAAGCTGCCAGCACTAAATTTAAGGGAGTAGTCCCTCAGTTGCATAGACTTGATACATTTCCTGGATTAAAGCGATAAGGTTCAATTGTGCAGTTATATAAGCTTTATGGGTATTTAAGCGTTCATTAATGTTATAATTTGTCGCGAATTTTTACTTGAGCAGTTTTATACACATGAAATACGATATTTCACCTGAAGACATCAAAAAAGCCCGTGTACCCCATGAGGTCTTTCTAACCAACCTGATCTTCAACCATGTCCTGGTCTTTGTCGCTATTATGAGTGCCAGCTCCCTAACTCACTTTATTGTCGTTATTCCGATTTTCTCGGTTGTTAGTCTGGCTTACATATTCTGGGGAGCACAACGGTCTAAAACACGGTTCAGTTGGTATGTGAATGGTCATTGGCAAATTGCCGCTCGTCGTAGCCGCTTCTTTCTGTTAATGCTGACTATTATGGGCAGCCTTTTTAGCATTATTTATATGGTCTCTGGCGGTGATATGCGGCCCCAGCACTGGGCTTTGGGTGGAGCTGCTTTTTTACCGACCATGGTGAGTATATTGGGGTTGATTATTTTTGAATCAGAATCGTTGCATCAGGCAAAAAATGCCATGTTACCGGACTGGGTCAGTGAGCGATTTCCTGAAAATGCCCTTAAGCCGATTCAGGAGTAAGGTTTAACCCATGGGCAAGCATGTTTTTCTAAGCGTCTTAGGTGCAACTATTCTGGCCTTGATGCTAGGCGT
>Ga0316207_10004603_pt1 | contig 11881 bp, 11 predicted proteins | sample 6weekpyrite_MG_FD_204943 | JGI IMG/M metagenome (GOLD analysis project Ga0316207, IMG submission 204943) | Microbial mat bacterial communities from mineral coupon in-situ incubated in ocean water Damariscotta River, Maine, United States -... | ecosystem: Environmental > Aquatic > Marine >... | reverse complement strand
CTGCCAGTAACTGGCACGTGTTGCACGGTCATCGGGTGATGGCATAGCTTATCTCCTGTTTAGTGTGGAGATATTATTCAGGATTTAGTTTGGAGATGATAGATTGCGGATTTGTTGGCGCTTACGTTTTAATTGTTCTTGCTCACCCAGATGATGAGACCTGGATGAATGGCTCTGTAGCTAAGCTAGTTAATAAAGGCTATAAATTACATGTCATATATGTAACATCAGGTGATAAAGGAAGCGATAGAAGCGGGAGGGGATTAAAAGACGAATTATTAGCTCAAGAGCGAGAAAAAGAAGCAATTAATGCGCTTAATATATTAGGGGTTCGGGATAATATTGAGTTCTTAAGATACCCCGATGGCAACTTGCAAGATAAGATATTTGAAATTTCAGAAGCAATTGAAGAAAAAATAAAAACCATTAAACCCACTTCTGTGATTACATTTGGCCCAGGTGGGATAACAGGCCACCTTGACCATATAGGCGTTGGACAAATAACACAATTAGCATTTGATAGAAGTAAAGGTCCTGATAATTTGTACAATGTTGCAATAAATAAGGAGCGCAGTCATTTACTAGCAAAAGCAGCCCAAAGACACGGGGTAGATAATTACCTGCCAGTTGAGCAAGTAAATAAGAAAATATCAATTCATGTTGACGTATCAGACGTAACTTACCAGCGTAAATTATCACCCACGGCACATAAGACTCAATTTCCGCAAGTTATTTTAGATGCATGGGAAGAGTTTGTTTCTGATAGCAAATATGAGGAATTTATACTTTCCAGAAGCAGAAAAAAGAATCATGAAAAATTTATAATTCATTAATGGCAAGAGTTCCAAAATACCTTAAATAGATAACACCCACTATAAATAATACAGTTACTTTTAAACAAATTTTAAGTCATGAGTAATATTTTAAGAATAGGTTTATGAGTGAGCTTTATAAAAAGAACGACGTCTAAAAAGGCCGAATAAACCAAAACCAGATAAAAATAACACCAGTGAGGGTGGAACGGGTACAGGGGTAATCGCAACAGAGAAATCACTTGCTAATGCTAGTGTGATTTGACTATCATTTAAGCGGTTACCTAAATTCGTCGCATCCGCTGACTGCATCAGGTTTTCAGCTTCAACAATATGATCGAGCCCCAAATTATGTCCGATTTCATGTGATACAACACCAGCAATAGTCTCTAATCCCGCATCGGATCCGAGCAAATTACTACCGACATACTGAGTGATCCCATTACCACCGACATATGCGAGGCCCGCTGCCGAGTTTTCATCTGGTAACGAAAAACCAGCTGGAATATTTACAAAAAACATATTAATGACATTGACGTCAATGTTAGTGACACCGGCAAATATACCATCCGATACTATTGTATTAATATCTGATCCTGGTCGTGTCAGTCCGCCATTATCAGGTGGTCCGCCTGCTCCCCAATTCGCAAAGTTATTATTCCACATATTGGCCGATAAAAAGTTTATATCAATACCTGCTTGAGACCAGATATCATCGACAAGACCCTCAATGGTTAATTGCTGGGCACTATTGCCAAAAAATTCAGCTGTGTTACTGCCATCAGTATCTGACAATATAATCGGTTGTATCGTAACGGCTTGAGTAATTGTTAATTCAGGGTTAACGATCAGCGCAGCGGATACAGGAGAGATATTACAAATTAAAATCAGTGATAATATTAAATAGCCTTTTAAATTATTCTTTATATTGTTCATATTCTTTCCAGTGCTTATCATTTTATATTGTTAATTTATGGAGAGATTACCCAATGATTTGATTCATTTCTGTGATCTGCATGCCGTATTTGCGTATCTTAATACTATTTTAACAACTTTAACTGGTTTCTTGATTTGAACCTCAGCACTATAAAGCTTAAAACAGGTGTGATCGTTATCGTCAATTCTTGACGCATTTGCACGTATTATGATTGGTGAATTAAAATACTCTAAAGTCCATTCAGCACATTTGACTGTTTTACATACTAAATTATGTTTATTCGCTCGACTATCAACATACCACCAACTCACTGAATCTGCTTGAAAAGGTTCATTTTTACTATTTACTGTTAATAATTTAATCGTTTTATCCCTATTTATAGTGGAGCTATTTGTTAGATTACTAAAACACAGTATTGTAAATACAACTGAATATAAAACAACAGACTTAATTGATGGCATATTTATCCAGTAAATAACTTAATATGAGATTGTGACAGTATCCCTCGCTGTTTCAACATCCTAAATATGTGTGTATTCTGCCGAACATGAGCCCCCATTCTGGTCGAGCGAGAACACCTAAACCTCACGCGTTGGGCTAGTTTCCTTTTTACACCGAGTGTTCACGTTCAGTCAATGTTTGATTGTTTTTTTGCATAGCCTCCCCTTTTAAATTAATTCTGTGTGCATAAGCCGGTCAAGGGTGGCTTCAGCCAGTGTGTTATCAGCAATACACTGGTACCATTGATCAGTGGATGGCTGGTTAATAAGCACGGTTGATGTGCTTTCATGGCGATCATCCATTAAGTCACTTTTTAGTCTTCATGCTAAATAAACAGGGCCAAGCCATTACAATGCCTATCATAATGAGGATAGACAGCGTGTATTGTTTAACGACGTCTCAACCAGGACTGTAGTAAAATTAACAACAACCAGTATGGAGTCAAGCTACCGCCACTGCCTCCGCTGCTTGCAGGTGTCGTTTTTGCATCAGGTTCTGCTGCGGCTGCAGTAGTAATCTCAATACCTGGAAATATGTGAGTAGGAGCGAAGAATAATAAGTTTCACTTTTTTAAATGTTCAATAAAAACATGAAAATTATAAAGAGTAATTTTTGTTTTCTGTTTTAATAAATAAAAAATTTTTTAAAAATTAAACGCGCTATGAAACTTTAAATATAAAATCACTGCTGTCCTGTTAAAAGAAATTAGTTTATGTTTAAAGCGCATTGTTATGTGATTAACGAACGTTTCACTCTGATCGAGACATGAGTTGGGGTGCCTGTCTAAGACGCACCGTAAAACTCTCCCTGGTGGCTAACGGGACAGCAGTGAAAAAATATTTTAAATTACCTTTCTATGAATAAAATGAACTTATTTTAATGTATCAATCTGAGTGAACGTTTAGTGAGGTCCAAATGTTTTTGGGCTTTTTGGAATTAAATGTGAATAAAAAATTATTATTAATCAGAGATAACTTGAAATAATTTTAGTAGATCGAGTCTGCTCTAAAGCATCTTGTTGGTTAAGGAGTAAGCGCTTCTACATTGATAAATAATTTCTGTACACAATAATTTCACCTGAAATAATAGCAAATAATAACAGGCAAGCCCATGTTGTTTCGCTGGCTAATTAAATTTTCATTAAATGTCGTTAAATCAGGAAGTCTTATAGTTTTTATAATTAGCATTATTAGTAATTGCTTATATGCTAGGCATTACAGTTTAAAATTAAATGGAAACCGGTTCTCATAGGAATATACAACATTAGAAGCAGCTAATTTGATTTATATCAAGATTAAATTGATCTAATATGTTTTACTCGGCTACAATAATGAGTGATGTCAAACATCCGTTATACTCGAGAGGACATATTGAAAGCGCAGGTTATTAATCGTAAACAGTTTCTGCAGGGAAACACTCGAGGTGAGCTGCCAATTCGACCCCCCTGGGCAATTGAAGAATCACATTTTACTGAAAATTGCACACGTTGTTTTCAATGTGCGGAGGCCTGTCCATCTCACCTTATTGTTAAGGGTTCTGGTGGCTTTCCTGAAATGAGTTTTCTTCGACAGGGTTGTGATTATTGTGAGGCCTGTGTCAAAGCTTGCCCTGAACCCGCACTCACCTATACACAAATGAATCATTCATTCCCATGGCAACAGCTAGCCGTTATTAATCAGCCGTGTTTTGCAAGTAGAGGCATAGTGTGCCGGTCCTGTGGTGAGGTGTGTGAGTCACGGGCGATTGAGTTCAAATTATCAGTGGGTGGTAGTAGCCAGATAAATATTAATGCTACGGCCTGTAATGGTTGTGGTGAATGTGTTCATGTGTGTCCTGCACAGGCAATTCAAATTCAGAAAGTAAAAAACCAGTTTAGTGTAAACCAAGGTGGTGAAAATCCATGTGGAGAAAACCTATGAGTAAGTACAATATTTGCAGTGTGTTAGTGCATGCAAAGCAAAATATGATGGATATTGTTAAGCAACAGTTAGAGCTTCAGCCTGGTGTTGAAGTTCATGCTATTACCGACGAGGGAAGACTAGTCGTTACTGTTGAAGATAAACTTCGTAAAACGATAGGTGAACGCATTATGGGGTTTTACGAAATTGATGGTGTACTGTCGGCTTCGATGATTTATCAGTTTAGCGATGACGAGTTTAATGAACAGGAAATAATCGAATTACAATCTAATGAAGAGAGGATGTCAGCATGAAAATGACACGACGTGAATTTGTAAAAAATAATGCAATAGCCGCTACTGCGACTGCAGCCGGTGTAACCATACCGGGTATGAAAGAAGTGCTTGCAGCCTCGGAAGATAAAATTCGCTGGGATAAAGCCCCCTGTCGTTTTTGCGGAACCGGTTGCTCTGTTTTAGTTGGAACACAAAATGGAAAGATTGTAGCCACACAGGGTGATCCGGATGCGCCGGTAAACCGTGGCTTAAATTGCATTAAAGGTTATTTCCTTTCTAAAATTATGTACGGTAAAGACCGTTTAACCAAACCGTTGTTACGCAAAACCGATGGTAAGTATGATAAAGAGGGTGAGTTCACAGAAGTAAGCTGGGATGAGGCCTTTGATATAATGGCGCTTAAATGGAAACAGGCCCTGAAAAAAGATATGGCTGCTAACCAGGGAAAGCCTGCGGATAAATTAACGTCTACTGTGGGCATGTTCGGTTCCGGGCAGTGGACTATTTTTGAAGGCTATGCCGCGTCTAAACTAATGAAAGCGGGCTTCCGTTCAAACCATATTGATCCAAATGCACGCCATTGCATGGCATCTGCGGTGGGGGCATTTATACGTGGTTTTGGTTCAGATGAACCCATGGGTTGTTATGATGATTTAGAGCACGCGGATGCATTTGTGTTGTGGGGTTCCAATATGGCAGAAATGCACCCCATTCTATGGACACGGATTACTGACACCCGACTCACTAAAAAAGACAGTGAAGTGCATGTGTTATCTACCTATGAACACCGCTGCTTTGACTTAGCCGACAACGGTATGGTGTTTGCACCACAAACCGATATGGTTATTCTAAATTACATCGCAAACTATATTGTACAAAATAAAGCTTATGACCCCGAGTTTGTTAAAAAACACGTTAACTTTAAAAAGACACCCACCGATATTGGTTATGGTTTGCGCCCCGAGCATGAACTGGAGAAAAAGAAAACCGGTAAAGGTGGCAAACTAAGCGCTATTTCTTTTGATGAGTACGCAAAGAGTATTGAATCTTATACCCTGGATTATGCACATGAAATTTCCGGTGTGCCGAAAAAGAACCTGCTGCGTTTAGCCAAGTTATACGCCGATCCTAAAAAGAAAATAACCTCCTTATGGACAATGGGATTCAATCAGCATACACGGGGTGTCTGGACAAATGGACTGATGTACAACGTTCATTTGTTAACCGGTAAAATTTCACAACCGGGAAATGGTCCATTCTCATTAACCGGTCAACCTTCTGCCTGCGGAACGGCACGTGAGGTGGGTACTTTTTCCCATCGTTTACCCGCAGATTATGTGGTTAAGAAAAAAGGCCATCGTGATTTAGCTGAGAAAATTTGGGGCTTACCCGAAGGCACTATTCCCGGCAAGCCAGGTTACCATGCGGTTTTACAAAACCGAATGTTAAAAGACAGCAAGCTTAATGCGTACTGGGTTATGTGTAATAACAATGTACAGGCAGCGGCAAACCTGAATGAAGAAACCTTGCCCGGTTATCGTAATCCGGATAATTTTATTGTCACTTCAGATCCATACCCAACCGTAACGGCCATGGCATCAGATTTAATTTTACCCACCGCCATGTGGACAGAAAAAGAAGGGGCTTATGGAAACGCGGAGCGTCGTACCCAGTTCTGGCGTCAGCAGGTAGGTGCGCCGGGTGAAGCTAAATCTGATTTATGGCAGTTAATGGAATTTTCAAAACGCTTCAAAATGGAAGAGGTCTGGCCAGCTGATCTGCTCGCAAAATCACCACAATATAAGGGCAAAACTTTATTTAATGTTTTGTTTGAAAATGCTGAAGTGAACAAATTTAAAAAACAAACGGTTACCGATGATCGTGGTAATCAATACCAGAATGATGAAATGGAAGACTTTGGTTTTTATGCACAAAAAGGTTTGTTTGAAGAATATCGTCGCTTTCAGCTGGAAGGTCCCAAGAAAGGTCACGAACAAGCGGACTTCGATACCTATCATAAAGTGCGCGGTTTAAGGTGGCCAGTGATCAATGGAAAAGAAACCTTGTGGCGTTATGCGGAAGGTTATGATCCTTACGTTAAAAAAGGAGAAGGCTTTAAGTTTTACGGTAAGAAAGACGGCAAAGCCAATATTATTGCCGCACCGTATGAAGTAGCCGCGGAAAGCCCGGATAGTGAATATGATTTATGGTTATCAACTGGCCGTGTGCTGGAGCATTGGCATTCGGGCACTATGACACGACGTGTGCCTGAGTTGTATCGTGCATTTCCTGATGCAGTTGTATTTATGCATCCGGAGGATGCTAAAGCACGGGGGTTGCGCAGGGGCCTAACCGCAAAAATAATTTCTCGTCGCGGTGAAATTGAATGTCAGGTTGAAACACGGGGTCGTAATAAACCGCCCAGGGGGCTGGTGTTTGTTCCCTGGTTTGATGCGGGGCGTTTGATTAACAAGGTCACACTGGATGCTACCGATCCGTTGTCAAAAGAAACGGATTATAAGAAGTGTGCGATTAAAATCGAGAAGGCGTAAGAAGATAGTCGGAGGTCATAAGTCGTCAGTCTTAAGTCAAAAGCAAAAATACACAGGCGTAGCCTGACCGCTTTGACTTACGACTTAAGACTTCTTAAGACTTCTTTCAAAACATGTGAATAAGAATTAACCGGAAAAATAGTTAAGTGAGTATACCAACCAACAAAACGTCGCAAAGCCGTCGGCGCTTTCTGGAGAATATTTCCAGGGCGGCGGGTGGTGCTGCATTGTTTGGAATGGGTCTGAGCTTATATTCACAACAATCAAAATCTTTACCCGCGGATGTTATTCGCCCCCCGGGTGTGATTGATGAATCTGATTTTTTATCTGCCTGTGTGCGATGTGGTTTATGTGTGCGTGACTGTCCTTACGAGACATTAAAACTGGCAAAACTGGGAGAACCTGTTGCACTCGGCACACCCTATTTTAATGCCAGGGATATTCCCTGTGAAATGTGTGAAGACATTCCCTGTGTTGTCGCTTGCCCAACGGGTGCGCTTGATCCAAAGTTAACTGATATTGATGATGCACGCATGGGACTGGCGGTATTAATTGATCAGGAAGCCTGTATTGCATTTCAGGGGCTACGTTGTGAGGTTTGTTATAACGTTTGTCCTGCGCGGGATAAGGCGATATCTATTGATCGTTCACATAATAAGCGAACCGGAAAGCATGCCCTGTTTATTCCCGTTGTGCATTCATCCGATTGCACCGGGTGTGGAAAATGCGAACATGCCTGTATTTTAGAAGAGGCGGCCATTAAAGTGTTGCCCTCAAAACTGGCTAAAGGAGAATTAGGGCATCATTATCGTTTGGGTTGGGATGAAAAGCGTAAGGCTGGAAAGAGTTTAGTCACCCCTGATTTAAAGCATAAATATAACCTGCCCGAGGGCACGAAGTATGATTACGAAGGAAAAGGATTAATACAACCCGATGCTACGCCATTTAAAGAAAGTGCCATTGAGCGTTTGAATAAGGGGCGTTTGTGATGAGGGTTAATAAACTCCATAACCCCCTGGGGCGGGATGCAATTCAAAAGAAAGGCTGGTTACTGGCGCATAAGTGGTTGTTACTTAGACGCTTAAGTCAGTTGAGTGTTTTGTTTTTATTTTTATTAGGTCCATTATTTGGTATCTGGATTATTAAGGGCAGCATGTCTTCAAGTTTGATCCTGGATGTTATTCCATTAACGGATCCATTTGTATTTTTACAAACTTTATTTACCGGTTATTTACCAGAGATAACCGTGGTTAGCGGCGCTGTAATTGTAGGCCTGTTTTATTTTTTAGTGGGTGGACGTGTGTACTGCGCCTGGGTTTGTCCGATTAATATCGTGACCGATGCCGCAGACTGGTTAAGGCGCGTTTTAAATATTAAAACCTCACTCAGTTTTTCAAGAATGGGCCGTTACGGTTTATTAATTGTTTCATTTTTGCTCGCCAGCATAACGGGCATACTTGTCTGGGAGTTAGTCAATCCGGTCACTATGATACAAAGAGAGCTTGTATTTGGTATGGGCTTTTCCTGGTTATTTATAGTTGGCATATTTGTTCTTGATGCTTTTGTCAGTCGCCGTGCCTGGTGTGGTCATTTGTGTCCAATGGGTGCCTTTTATAGTGTGCTGGGACAATTTAGTTTAATAAAAGTAAATGCGCTAAATAGAGCCGCTTGCAATGATTGCATGGAGTGCTATGCAATTTGCCCGGAGCCCCAGGTAATAAAGCCTGCCTTAAAAGGTGGCGATGATACTAGCCCGGTAATTAGCTCAGGAAACTGTACAAATTGTGGCCGCTGTATAGATATTTGTACAAAAGACGTATTCGAAATAAAACATAGATTTATTAATTCAATAACTTCTCAACACGAGGTTCACTTATGAAAAATTCAATTTTAGCAGGCTTAATACTGATCAGCTCGTCAGTGTTGATATCAACAAGCTCAGCTGCAGCTGAGGTCAGTTCATTGCGAGGATCATCAGAAATAGATGCGCCATCTAATCAAGTAGAAATAAAACGTAATATTAATGATCAGGCACCGATAACACGAGAGTATGTACAACAGCCCCCATTGATTCCACATCAAACTAAAGGCTATAAAATTAATCTGAAGTTTAATAAGTGTTTAACCTGTCATAGTTGGGCAAATTATAAACGCGCAGGTGCTACAAAAATATCCCAGACGCATTTTGCCGATCGTGATGGTGAGGATATGTCCAATGTGGCACCAAGGCGATATTTCTGTAATCAATGCCACGTTCCACAAGCCAATACAAAACCGCTGGTAGAAAATTCATTCCAACCAATAAAGACGATTCATTAAATTAAAAGGGTGTAGCAATGAATATAAAATCATTGATTAGTAAAATGAGAAGCCCTAGTTCAGCAACACTGGGGAGCCTGTTAATTGCAGGTTTTGTAAGCGGTGTTATATTTTGGGGTGGATTCAATACCGCGATGGAAGCCACCAATACGGAAGCATTTTGTATTGGTTGTCATGAAATGGAAGCTAATGTGTATCAGGAATATAAAGAAACGATTCACTATTCTAACCGTACTGGAGTGAGAGCAACCTGCCCAGACTGTCATGTGCCTAAACCATGGATACATAAAATAGTTCGTAAAATTCAGGCGAGTAATGAGCTATTACATAAAGCCTTAGGCACCATAAATACCGCGGAGAAGTTTGAAGAGAAACGCCTGCAACTTGCACAGAATGTATGGCGCTCAATGAAGAAAACCGATTCACGTGAATGCCGTAACTGTCATAACTATGAATCAATGGATTTTGCAGAACAACAAAGACGTGCGATAGCAAGTCATAGCAAAGGATTGGAGGAGGGTGAAACCTGCATCGATTGTCATAAAGGCATCGCGCATTCACTGCCAGCCCTGTATGAGGTAGACCCGAGTGCTGTGACCGGTAATGCGGGGCACTGATTTCTACATGCGGGGATGAACTGAATTGCAATTATTTAAACTTGATTAAAAAATAAAAGAAAAAGAAAACGCAAATAAACGCTAATAAACGCGAATGCACGCAAATAAAATCAAAAGCTTTAATTAGGTGTAATGCGCCGCAGGCGCATGAACCGAAAATATTCGCGTTTATTTGCGTTCATTCGCGGACAAAATGCCTTTATCTTTTGATTTTTATGATTATTTCGTGGGGATAGGTCAGGATCAGAGTCCCGGTTAATACCATAATTGAGCACACATCCACCAACAATAAACAAACATTTCAAAGACCCTGCTAAAGTATTTGATGCTAGATAAATTTTATTAATGATAGTTGACAGGCATTTTAGCGTTATAAGCCTGAAATCTACAGAATATCTGCTACATTTAAATAGCGTCAATTATTTAATAAATATCGCAGGAGACCCCCCATGAAAGTATCAATCGATTCATTTCCAAACGCCCCAGATGACTGGTCTATTCAGGCTGCTGAAACGGTAGCAAAAACAGATGGATTCTCAATGACCGATGATCATTGGGAGCTAGTTAATGCGCTACAGGGATATTATAAAAAAGTTGATCACCCAAAATTGCGTCAGCTAAAAGATGCCTTAGAAGAAAAATTTCATGACCAGGGTGGCATGAAATATTTACACCAGATGATTCCTGCCGGGCCCGTTGCAGAAGGTTGTAAACTGGCTGGTTTAAATGTGCCGGCGGGTGTAGTTGACAAATCATTTGGCAGCGTGGCCTGAGCGTTGTTTTGAGTAATGCAGGTGCTCATGAAATGAGTGCCTGCGAATGTACGCAAATAAATACAAACATTTTTTAAAAGCTTAAAACAAAGGGGCACTAGCCGTCATCGACAACCCGCTCTTGATAAGCTTCCAACGCACCCGGGTGCACCAGATAAACCCCTTTCCTTAATCAAAATAAATACCGGGTTTGAGTCGCCGTGCTTCGCCCAGGTTCAATGGTTGCGGCGGGTAAAAACGAATTAATATAATCGGTTTTAATATCGCTAAAATAAGCCTTAAATTCTTTAAGGGTAACAATAACCCCCCCGGTCTTCAAGCTTACCCAACTCACCCTTTACCACTGCGGTTAGAAAACGGTCTTTAAGGCTGGCTTTTTTGAGCTCATCACCAACAGTAGCTAACTTTTTAATAAACATAATTACATCCCATAAAGTGATTATTAGAAAATCTCAATAAGTGACGTAAATTAGTTTTTAGCCAGTGTGTCATGAAGTTTCGAAGGAAAAAAATAAATTTTATATATATTTTTTTCGAGACATGCTGACAATGAGATGGAGGTAGGCCCTCCGCTATCGTCTTACAGGAGATGATAGCAAACTACTTTAAAGCAATTATATTTAAGAGATATAGTTGGAAGCGTTTAAAGAAAAGGCGCTCTTAATGTGTCAAGTACGATACGACGGAGACGAACATAAGTGAACCGTTGAAGAATAACAGGACACCCAAAGAATAACAGGAATAACAGGACACCCAGATTAAAAAATTAAATATCAAAATGGTTTTAAAAAAATTTAAAATCAGGTGTGCTGAATATTTACTATGTTGTATAGTCAGATTTAGGTAATAAAGTTGAGATGTTTTAAGGTTTAACTGAATTCAACCCACAGTTAAACTTCAGCAGAGTGCTGGTGTTGGCTTGTGATTGGTTATGATTTATTTGTTACGGAAAATACTGCTCGCAGCAGCATTTAAACACCGTGCGTTTATACCCCATTTTTTCACAGGCCACTTTCAGGTTTATGACTGAACCCACTAAACCTTTTAACTTGCTTTCAAAGTGCGTGGATAAATGCAGCCAGTTTTCTGTTTCAAAGTTGAGCCGGTTTAATAGCGGGGGTAGGTTTGCATCTATTGCGCCCTGTTTATCCTGGCGGGTTTGTTTTCCAGTCCAGT
>Ga0316207_10004602_pt1 | contig 11882 bp, 8 predicted proteins | sample 6weekpyrite_MG_FD_204943 | JGI IMG/M metagenome (GOLD analysis project Ga0316207, IMG submission 204943) | Microbial mat bacterial communities from mineral coupon in-situ incubated in ocean water Damariscotta River, Maine, United States -... | ecosystem: Environmental > Aquatic > Marine >... | reverse complement strand
CCTGTTTGAGGATCTCGTTGGTTATTATTAAAGGGTTGCACTATAGGCATTAACCAATCACCATTTTCTAATAAAAAATTGTCATTACACCCACTTTCATAGTCTTCAAATTGCTCTGAAGTTGTGATTGGTTTATCTGACTTTTCTTCTATGTTTTTAAACACTGCTAGTAAATCATTAGCGGTATATAGTTCTCCGCCGCAACCAATTAATCCTTCATTGCCAACTACCCAGCCATCTACATAGGATTCTACTGATTCAATGTTAGCCAACTCTTCCTGCTTTTGCTGTTCATTAAACATAAAGATACCGGCTATTACGCTTTTAAAACCCACTTCTTTGGCGATTTCAGGAATACTTGCCAAACTGCCATCGAGAGCATAAGTAATAAGGCCATCAAAACCTGCTTGATGGATAAGTCTTAAATCTTCTCGAATATCGTTTTCACTGGGAAATACTCCATTACTGGGATCAAATTCGCTCGGCGCGAATGCTAACCAATTTAGCGTGTCCAATTGGGTGTGTAAGTTCTCTAAATGGTGTTCCGAGTTTTCGTTGTTTTCACTACATGCCGCCGAGATTATTGAAAAAGTCATTGCTAGGAAAATCTTGCTTATTAAAGTATTAAATTTAGTTTCCATGCGCCAATCCCTCCTAAAGGGTACTACTATTACTAGGCTATTATTTACTTTAAGTCTTTTTTAATTGACGTAGTTTAATAAAGAATATTGATCAATTTTAATCGATAACTGGAATATTAAAAATTAGAATAATTAATACAGTAATAAACGAGTTGACTTAGCCGATAAATCTGCTTTTTTATTTGAGTTATTACTCTTAATAGCGAATTTCTTATAAATTTATAGTAATTGAACTAGCATATTATTTATAATGGCATATCTATAGTAATACATATCGGTAAATATCAATAATATGGTCCAAAATTCTAGTAAATTTTCATATGTCTTAACTTTGCTTGAGAAAGGCGAAATTCTTAAAGCAGCTTACCAATGTCTTGAATTTTGTTCCCAAGCAAAAGAATCCACTGAATTATCAGATGCATTGCTAGTTTTGCAAGAGAATCAGACATATGCTGATCACGAACAACTCAAAATTCTCCTACTACTCAATAGTTATTACAAGTTCAAGAATTATGATGTTTTAGGGGAGTTGAAACAGTATTCACTACTTTCCAATTTTCAATGGAAGCCACCAATCGTCATTCTTGCTGGCGGTACCGATAAAACTGTTGAAAAAGAAATGTATGCTTATCAACAATTGTTAATTCAGTCATTTAGAAATTTTAAAGGAACAATCATTTCAGGTGGCACCAAAGCTGGTATTGCCAGCCTCGCAGGTGATTTATCTCAACATTATCCTACTCAAATGACTTGCATTGGTTTTTTACCTTCCAAAGCATTTACTAAAGACAGAGCTGAGCTAGATCAGTCTCGATATCAAAAGTTGGTATTTAGTGAAACAGCTCAAAAATTTGATTTACAACCTGTATTACAATATTGGATAGAGTTAGCCGTAAACACTATTGATAAAGCAAATATTAAATTATTGGGAATCAACGGTGGACAAATATCTGCTTTCGAGTATCGTTTTGCCTTAATTAATGGCATTGATGTTGGATTAATCGCTGGTTCTGGAAGAGAAGCCGACAAACTGATAAAAGATGAATATTGGTGCAGTGTGAATAATCTTAAAATTATGATAAACCAAGACCAGAATTCTTTAACTAATTTTATCAATAATTAAAATTCTAGAACTGTCTAAAATATTTTTGCCCAGAATATTTCTTTCTATTTACATCTGTAGATACTTGTCTGATCCACACTTCACTGACGCGATTGGGGAATTTTTGTTGTAAATATTGATACACTTCCGGGTCCTTTTCACCGTCATCCCCCGCCAGTAAAAACTTTACTTGAGGAAATAATCGAAATATTTCTTCGATTTTGTTTGTTTTATAGGAAAATTGATCAAGCAGAGGATCGCGGTTATCGCCATTCAATTTTTTAGTGATAATAATGTTGCTTGGGAAATGATGTAAATTTAGGAATTTTTGAATATCCTTCTGGATTTGACGCGGTGAGCCCGTAATAAATATTAGCGGAGCTAATTCTGCTTGAGCATTTTGTCGAAGTTGTTTTTGATAAAAAGCAGCCACCCCTTCGACGACTTCTCTCTGAGCATAGTTTTTTGTAAATGTATTGGTGAGTAATTTCACTTTATCGGTAACGTCGGAAATAATCACCGTATCGTCAAAATCAGATATTATTCCCGTTGATAGGTTATTTGGTACGACTAACAACTGACATGCTGTTTGCAATTTATTTTTCTTAAGGTTTAATTTGACCGATTGGTAACCTGAATTCAATGGACGTTTTAACTTTAAGTCAAAACGAAAATAGCCATCATCATCTGTATGTGTTTTATACAGTCCATTCGAAATACTCGCATAAACAGGTTCGCCTTCCTCTTCGTCATTAAAAAATTGCTTTAATTTGAACCAGGTATTTTTTAGTATTCCATCGCTCGCAGATACCGACCCAGGTTCGGAGCGTTTTTCAATAATCCGCCCTTCTATCATTACCTGTTTTGAATTGCCGAAACAAAAATGGGTGTCCAACTGATATTCATCGGCAAGTAAATTCTGATTTACACAGAATAAAAGGCTAAAACTAACAAAAGAAAGTAAATGTATATGCTTAATGGTTTTCATAATTTAATAATGACAAATGAATATCTTCATCGTTTATGCCATCATTTCCCAATAGTAAGGACCATAATCAATAAATACTTCCTGACCAGGATGAATTATTTTTGTCGCTTCAATGCGTGCCTTTTTCCACCGTGTTGAGCAAACCATACGCGCATTTGGATAATCATGATGATTGATATACCGAGTATGATTGGCTAATGGCCCTTCTCCAACAATATTGCAATCCTTACACACACAAAGTACATATTGAGAGTTAACATAAGGGGCACTATTCACTTGATTATCGGTGAGAACAATGCCCGTATACTCTCCGATAGTTTCTCCTACGCCAACAATAACACGTGAAAATAGCCCTTGGCCTGCCCCTTCAATAGTAGATTTACGAACCTCAAAATATTCAGTTTTCCAAATTGGCGTTGCTAGTTTATGGGATAAGAGTTTCATTTTAGTTCTTTTTCAATAATTATAATTACAACATATCGAATATCTTTGACCATGTAAATAATATGTTAATGGTTTTCATTTAATTTAAATTGGATTTCACACTATGTTTTAACTAATGTTCCTATAAATATGTTTAATTAAGGTTCCTTAATTTGACTAAAAAAGTTGGACTCTCTAAAGGATACATAATATAGTGAAATCTAGGGAGGGATTCTCAAAGACCTATCTTTAGAAACCCAAAAAAGTCTTGGTAACAGGTAAAAATATTAATAATATGTTGCATACTAATTACACTAATAATGGGTATTAATATTTACGAAAATTTATAATAAAAATATCTGGGAAACTCTCCGATAACATCGATTCATCTAAATTTTCAATTTACTGATTGATATACGTATCTATGTCTTTGATCTAGTGTTGTGCCTGTTGTTTTTGCCGGGAATAAAAATCATAAACAACATATGAGGCAACGTCGTGGAAAACAATAGTAAAACCGGTCGTTCATTATTCATTTCATTTTTAACTATTTCTGGATTTTTATTTAGTGTTTTTAACACTGTAAATGCGGCACCTAAACCAGGTGCTTCGATTTCTTTAAATGATCAATCACATTATGTCTATTCAGCAAACCAGGCGGCACATAATGTTTCAGCGTTTAGAATTAACCCTGTTAATGGTAATTTAACTGAACTTAAAGGTTCGCCATACAAAACAGGTGAATACCCTGTGTCTATTGTAACATCACCAAACAATAAATATGTTTATGTGGCAAACCAAGGTTCAGATTCTGTCTCCGTTTTTCACATTGATCCTATCAATGGCGTTCTCGAAGAAATTCAGAAATCCCCTTTTGCCGCCGGTAAATATCCAGATGCAATTACGGTTAGCCCAAATGGAAAGTTTGCCTATGTGACGAATGAAAATGCAAACCTTATTATTACTTTTACCATTGACCAGGAAACTGGTGGTTTAAATAAAATGGAAAAAACAGTTGCAACAGGTAAACATCCTATTTCTATTAATATTTCGGCCAATGGAAAATTTGCTTATGTGTCCAATTTTTACGGCCATAGCTTGAGTGTTTATACGATAAATCCTGAAACAGGTATTTTTGAAGCATCAGCAGCCGATGCAAAAACCGATGAACGCCCTATTTATGTCACCATCACTGCCGATAATCGCTTTGCTTATAGCAGTAACTATGGATCAACTACCGTTTCTGCATTTAGTATAAATCAAGCGACTGGTGGACTAACGGAAGTCAAAGGTTCACCGTTTATGGCGGGTGCTCAGCCCTATTCGGTTACCACAGATAAAGCATCTAATTATCTGTATGCAGCTAATTGGGGAAGTCATGACTTATCAGTTTTTGAGATTAACGCCCAAAGTGGTGCATTAAATGAAATCAAGGGGTCTCCTTACAATACCGGCTGGTTTCCATACGCGGTGGTAAGAGATGATGACAAGCCTTACGTATATGTGGCAAACAATGGTGAAGGAACAATCTCAGCCTACCATGTTGATGACAAGTCTGGTGCACTCGAAAGTATTAAAGGCTCACCTTACCAAACAGAGCTTGGTCCTTATTCCATGATAATCAGTGGATTCGCCATGATAGAATGATGGGATATCTAAAATAGAATGACAGAATCTGCCATATCAGGATTAATATTGTGTAAAATTTCAGTATGAAATTCTGTTATGGCAGGATCTAGTTTTGACAAACTAAGATTGGCCTTTTCAAGATCTTTATCCACCCCGGCTTGTTCTAATGATTTTGCTTGTCTTGAAACCTCAGTTGCGCCAATTAAAGCAGAGAGACCTTTTAATGCATGAGATTTCTCATGAACAACTGACATGTTTCCTTCCATTAGTGCAGCACTGATGTCGTCATAATACACTTTAAATTTTTCAGACATACCACCCGCAAATGTTTCAAATTCCTCGCCCAAGGTTTGTTTTATTGCATCAAGTTGCTTCAGATCCAAAGTTTTAGTTTTGTTTTCAGTTGTTGTTTCTATAGCTTCTTGTTGTACTTCAATTTTATCTTTTGCTATCCAGGTTTTGATAATATTAATGATTTCGACTTCAGTATAAGGCTTTGATAAGAATCCATCCATGCCTGCGTCAAAACATTCTTGTTTGTCACGTTCACCTGCGTTTGCTGTTAAAGCAATGATAGGCATATCGGATTTATCATTACCAAGGGCTTTTATTTGTTTAGTTGCCTCAAAACCATCCATTACTGGCATGCGACAATCCATAAAAACCAGATCATAATCATTTTGCTTAACTTTGTTCAAAGCTTCAAGACCATTATTCGCAAAATCCGCTACAATCCCTAATTGAGCCAGCATAGAATTTAATATGAATTGATTAACATCAAGATCATCTGCAATCAAAGCTTTACCTGTAAAATGAAAATGCGTGTCTTCTTGTTCAGTATTACTATTTTTATTTGATATATAATGGGCTTCTGTTTGATTTTCGCTATTTTTTGACGAGACTATAGCGTTTAATAAAATAGATGGAGAAAGTGGTTTCGTTATATAGGCGTTTATTCCTGATTCAAATAGTTTATGTTTATTTTCTTTTGTGCTTATTGGTGTCAGTAAAATAATAGGTACATTCAGATAACGTTTATCTTTTTTGATTAAGCTTGCCAATTTTAGACCATCAAGTCCAGCTAATTCTTTATCAATAATGATATGATCATAGCAATTATCATTATTTGTTAACAATGCAAGAACATCCTCTGAGTCGCTAATTTTTGTCACTTTTGCATCTGCTTGCAACAAAATTTTATCCATAATATTTAGATTTACACTATCATTATCAACAAGTAAACACTGCGTGTTCTCAATTATTGGTGAGGTATGAATTTCATCAATAAGTATCATGGGTAAAGAAAACCAAAAAGTTGATCCTTTATTTACCTCAGATTCAATACCAAGTCCACCTTTCAAAAGTGTAACCAGTTTTTGGCAAATTTGGAGTCCTAAACCTGTACCACCGAATTGATTAGCGATTGTTGAATCTGCTTGGGAAAAAGCTTCAAAAACTGTTTTTTGTGCTTCTTTAGGTATACCGATGCCTGTGTCAGTGACAGAAAATTTAAAATTGTTATCCGAAGAGTTATACTCAACTGATAACATGACATAACCTTTTTCTGTAAATTTAATGGCGTTACCAATTAAATTAATGAGAATTTGTCTAACCCGCCCACCGTCAGTTACAACCATATGTTGATTTATTGGCTTAAAATCTAAATAGAGTTTTATTTGTTTTTCTTCCGCTCGCATTGACAACAAGTGACACACATCAAGGCAAAGTTTTTCTATATCGACTTCTTCTGTGAGTAAGTCAATTTTACCAGCCTCTAATTTGGAAACATCTAAAATATCATTGATGATCTGTACCAAAGAATGACTTGCATTAACAATAGTATCTAAATATTGTTCTTGTTCAATATCCATTTGGGTTTTAGCTAGAATTTGAGCCATTCCCATAACGGCATTCATAGGTGTGCGAATTTCATGGCTCATGCTAGCAAAGAATTCATTTTTTAAATTTGCAGACTTAGTTGCAGTGACAAGTTCTTTTTTTAGTTTCTTATGCTGGTTTTTAAATTCTGAGACATCTGAAATATACAGATCTATTACAGGTGTTTTTTGCTCCAAATCAAACTGTGCTTGCTCTCTTAGCCAAATGGTCTTGTTGTTATATTTAACACGATATTCAATATTCCAGTTGTTTTGATTTTTAACATACTCTTCAGTACAGGATATAATATTACTTTTATCGAGTTTAATTATTGAAGAACGAATATCTTCGATAGACAAGCTTGCATTAGAATTATGTTTACTTAAAAATACATCTTTAATCAATCCTTCGATCAGTAAGATTTTCCCATTCTCAGCATTGTAGCGAATAGCGATGCCTGGGTAATTTTCAACCATTTTCTTACAAAGACTTGCCATAGACAAATTAACTCTTGCGAATATTTTATAGACGTAGTGTTATATAACGGTACAAATCGACTTATAATTTAATGTAAATCGCTAAAAAGACACCTAATTTTGATGGAATATAGTACCTTTAGTGATATTTTGATTTTATTTGCGGGTGCAGTCAGCGTTGTTGTTGTGTTTCTGCGCTTAAATTTCCCACCAATACTAGGGTATTTGTTGGCGGGTGTCCTTATGGGCCCTTATGGACTTGCTTGGGTCGATGACACTAAATTAATCAGTGCGTTTGCAGAATTTGGTGTTGTATTTCTATTGTTCACCATTGGATTAGAGTTTTCGTTACCCCAACTTATTCGAATGAGAGGTGCTGTACTGGGATTAGGTGGTTCCCAGGTAATTCTCACGACAGTAATAACAGCCTTTGTCGCCTATCATTTTGGTTTTTCATTTGAAGCAGCAGTGGTACTGGGAGGCGTTATTGCCATGTCATCCACAGCACTGGTTGTAAGGCAACTTTCCCAACAAGTCGAAATACATTCACGCCATGGTAAAAATGCGATAGGCATTTTATTATTTCAAGACCTCGCTGTTATCCCCTTTCTTATCCTCGTTGCTTCACCCATTTCAAATGGTGGGTCAATGCCTGTTTCTACGGTTCTAATGGCCTTAGGGGAAGGTATGCTGGCCATGTTAATCATTTTAGTGATTGGCCGTTGGATATTACGGCCAATGTTTCGCAGTATAGCGCGATTTAAATCAACTGAATTATTTACGCTAACGGTTTTACTCGTAACGATTTCCGCAGCGGGTTTAACGCATAACTTAGGAATGTCATTAGCACTGGGTGGGTTTCTCGCTGGAATGATGTTGGGTGAAACAGAATTCAGGCATCAAATAGAAGCCGAGATTCGGCCATTTCGAGATGTTTTGCTTGGCTTATTTTTTATCACAATAGGTATGCAACTCAATGTTGGGATATTACTCGCATTCTGGCCGTCTGTGCTACTATTTTTAACGATTCTTATTTTCTTTAAATTTGTGTTAGTAGCGACTATAGTTCGATTTTCTGGTTATGAGAGTGCGGTCGCTTTAAGAACAGGTTTAGTGCTAGCTCATGGGGGTGAATTTGGTTTTGCTGTATTAACACTCGCATTAGCCAATAGTGTTTTTCCTGTAGAATTTGGACAAATATTATTAGCTGCATTACTCATTAGTATGGGAATTGCACCGATTTTAATTCGGTTCAATCAGCAAATTTCAAATTACGTATTTCCAAGCACATTAGCTAAAACAAAACACAAAATCGTCGATAAAATTAGTAAAACTGCACAAGGTCTTAATAGACATGTGATAATTTGTGGATACGGGCGTGTTGGTCAAAACGTTGCTCACTTCATCGAAGGTGAAGGGATTAAATACCTTGCGGTAGATTTAGATCAGGTGTTAGTACGTAATGCTATAAATGCTAAGGAGCCTGTTAGTTATGGTGATGCAGCAAGCTTGGATATCTTAAAATCGGCGGGATTATCCCAAGCATCTGCTGTAGTCATTACAATTAATGAAATTAGTGCAACGTTTAAAATCTTGCATAATATTCGACTGGAGAATAAAGAAATCCCCATCATCGTCCGTGCCGCTGACGATAGTTATTTAACTGATTTACAAAGTGCTGGCGCTACAGAAGTAATTCCAGAAACATTAGAAGCCAGTTTAATGCTTTCATCCAGCCTACTGCTGAAATTAAAAGTACCTATGCCCATGGTTTATTCCATGGTTCACCAAATTAGACGAGACCGCTATTCTTCCTTACATCATGTATTTCCTGGGGAAGGTGCAGCAGCGCCGATAATCAGTGACAAAAATAAACAATTAACTTCCATCGCTTTACCTGAAGGATTAGAAAATATAGCGTTAAAAGACACTGGATTGGATACACTAGCAGTAACGGTAACTGCAATACAGCGTGATAAACATCGAATCAATTTACCATCCCCGGAGACTATTTTATTACCGGGCGATTTATTACTTTTATTTGCAACGCCAATAGATTTAGATCGAGCAGAAACACTATTAATGGAAAAGGGGGATAAATAATCTAAAAATAATTGGCAATTTGGAAGTAAACACTTTGACCTTGTGAAAGATATCTTCCCCCCGGAATTTGATAGCCACCAAATTCCGTATCGCGCTTACCGATAACAAAATTACCCCCTAAAGAGACCGTTGTATTTTGCTTCCAGCTATAAGTGAAGTTTACTGGCATCAGTATACTGCCATCGTGTAAATTGAGAATAAGTGATGGGGAAAAGCTGGTTAATGGACTGGTTTCAATAGTCACTCCTGTGGCCACATATTGACTACCTGAGGTAAATATCTCCGAACGTTGAACACGATCGAACACGGTTGAACCAAGCAGTTCCTGGTAGCTGTTTTTACCAATGCTGTTATAGAAATATTCAATATAACCATACATATTATGATCGAGCCATATCCAAGAATAATCAACATTACTCATCAGCATTAACGCTATAGAGTCATCTTTTAAGCGGGTAATTGTGACATCCGCTCGCCACATGGATTCTTTTATACTTTTTATCATACCGATTCCCAAGATATTTTCTTCGTAATGTCGTGCGGCAAGGAAGTCCATTTCTGCAAAGTCCATAAACAGTTTATATTTAAATGCTGCCGAGCTTACATCGAGATTGATATCATCGTTTTCTGAAGATTTACGAGGAATAAATACCCATTGCCCGTCATTCCCGCTATCGAATAACCATTGAAGATAAAGCATATCTTCACCAGATTTATAATCTTTGTCGATCGCGGTTTGTGAAAAAGGATTAAACAAATCCATGGGATTAAACAAAAATCCATTACCCCAACTAATTGCTTGCCTTCCCAATCGAATTACCCATTTATCCTGAGCATAACCAACTAGTAAACGGTCTATTCGTTGCGATACCAAATAATCATTTTTTTCCAATAAATTAGCATCTAAATCTATTATTTGTTTTGATTTATTCGTGCCAGCTTCAATATCACTCAGTGTAGAATATTGAAATTTTAGATCGTAATGGAAATCAAACGAGAAACCTTGTTTTTGATAATTACTAATCAAACGGGTTGATGCAATGTGATTGTGCTGTAAGCGACGTTTATTGATGGTAGCTACATCATTATTTGCAAACAATGTCTCACTAGATTGGAGCTTCATATTTCCGGAAAATCTCCAGTTTTCAAAAGATTTCCAACTAGAAGCAAGAATTGAATTGGAAAACATAGTTAGCACAATAAAACTGTATAAAAAAACTACACGCACTAATTATTACTCACTTGATTACTTACGATTTTTCCATCATGTAATTTTATTAAACGTTTTGACATTTTCATAACCATCGGATCATGAGTGGATATAATAAATGTAATATTATGTTCTTGGTTCATTTGTAACATCAGATCAAGCAACTTGCTTGCAGTGTTTGAATCAAGATTAGCAGTGGGTTCATCAGCCAATACAAGACTGGGTTTTGATACTATCGCACGTGCGACGGCAACACGTTGTTGCTGACCACCAGATAAGGCAGCAGGCCTGCGTGATTCAAGTCCCTGAAGACCCACTTCTTTTAAAATATGTAAGGCTTTTTCCCCTCGTTCAGCTGCAGTAATGCCTTGCATTTGCATAACCATTTCCACATTTTCCTGAGCCGATAAAACAGGAATTAAATTATACGCTTGAAATACGAAACCAATTTTGTGTAAGCGCATATCAGCCAACTGGCCTTTTTTCATGTTTTCGAAATGCTCATCATCAACAATGATTTCACCAGAAGATGGCGAATCAAGACCACCAATAACGTTCAATAAGGTAGACTTACCAGAACCTGAGGGACCGGATAAACAAACAAAATCGCCTCGCTCCACATCAAGACAAACATCAGATAAAGCATGTACCTCTATTTCGCCTTGAAGGTAAGTTTTTATGATGTTTTTACAACTAACGACAATTGTCATTGAATATCCTGTAATTGTTTTATACGCGCGTTATAGCATCCGCTGGTACCAAACGCGATGCTCGCCATGCGGGATATAACCCTGTTAGTAAGCCAAGTACTATCACAACAAGATTCGCCGTAATTAAATCTTCTGAAACAATAAGAAACGGGATAACATTTCCCATACCCGCCATTTGCATACCTTCTGCAAAATTCGCCATATCTATACCGTCACCCGTAGCCAATACAGTAAGCCAAGACGCCAAGTTTCCAATGACTAATCCGCAGATGAGTAATATTATGGCCTCTAACCAGACTTGTATTAAAATAAACGCGGGTTTTAAGCCTAAAGCTTGAAATAATCCAAATTCATAAGTACGCTCAAAAACGGCCATTAATAAGGTATTTACTATGCCAAAACCCATGGCGAGAAAAACGATTAGATGCCAGATAATACCTACGCTATTATATAAGTCGGTTATCATTTTTAATAATGGCTGGATTTCATGCCAGGGTTTTATATCGTAATTGGGTAAACTTTGTTTCAACTGTTCCACTACTCGATCAACATTTTTAATGTCGTCAACTTCAATAGCAATTTCAGAAATATCTTTTTCTACTTTTAGTAGTGATTTTGCAGTATTAATGGCGACAAAAATAGCGCTTTTTTCGGTGGCGTCGGTTTCGGCATCAAAGAGCCCAACAATTCGAAATCCCCGGTCAGCCACTTGATTTTCTTTA
>Ga0316207_10004601_pt1 | contig 11886 bp, 9 predicted proteins | sample 6weekpyrite_MG_FD_204943 | JGI IMG/M metagenome (GOLD analysis project Ga0316207, IMG submission 204943) | Microbial mat bacterial communities from mineral coupon in-situ incubated in ocean water Damariscotta River, Maine, United States -... | ecosystem: Environmental > Aquatic > Marine >... | reverse complement strand
CGATGCCTGAGCGGCGCGTTTACCGCCCGCGGGTGGACGTGGACTGGGAAGCGCCTTCGCCCAACTGGGACGAACGTACCCTGCCGATCAGCATGGTGGTCATCCATTACACGGACATGCCCGACGTGCGCGATGCCATCGACAAGATGTGCAATCCCGACAGCAAGGTAAGCGCGCATTACTGCATAACGCGCGCGGGCAAGGTCGTGCAGATGGTCGAGGAAGAGAAACGCGCCTGGCACGCAGGGCGATCCTATTGGCGCGGGCATACCGACGTGAACTCGGCCTCCATCGGGATCGAGCTGGACAATCCCGGCCATACCCACGGGTACGAGGATTTTCCCGAAGAGCAGATGCAGGTGCTGATCCGGCTTCTTAACGACATCGTGAAGCGGCATGACATTCCGCGCGCCAACGTGGTCGGCCATTCCGATGTCGCGCCGCAGCGCAAGGACGATCCGGGCGAGAAATTTCCGTGGCACCGGCTGGCGCGGCACCGGCTGGCGCTGGGCAGGCCGGAAATCGGGCTTGGCGATCCGTTCGACAATGACGGATCGTTTTATCTCGGCCTCGAACGCTTTGGCTATGACATATCCGACGGACGCGCCGCGACACGGGCGTTCCAGCGCCGCTTTCGCCCCGAAAAGATCGACGGAGAGATCGACGGCGAAGTCCGCGCGATCCTGTTCGCCCTGCTTCTCGACCGCGATCGGGGGCTTACGCGCTAATCCGCTTCCCTATCCGGCCGCGCCCGCATATAGGCACACACGCACCGGGGGGCCGGGCAGCCGCGTCATTCCCGCAAGGGGTGCCGAGGAAAGTCCGGGCTCCACGAAGCAAGGGTGGCGGGTAACGCCCGCCGGTTCGTTTCACCGGGAAACCGGTGGCGGATCAGGGATAGTGCCACAGAGAGCAGACCGCCGATGGTTCGCGTTCCTTCGCGGGGCGTGAACACAGGCAAGGGTGAAAGGGTGCGGCAAGAGCGCACCGGGCGACCGGCAACGGAAGCTGCATGGCAAACCCCACCCGGAGCAAGGCCGAATAGGGGCGGCGCGCCCGGCCGAAAGGCGCAGGGCAGGGGTGTTTCGCCCCGTGACCGTCCGGGTTGGCTGCTTGAGCGCTGCGGCAACGCAGGGCCGAGATGAATGGCTGCCGGCGGGGATACGGTGCCGCAATGGCATACCGTCCGCGTCACAGAACCCGGCTTACAGGCTCCCCGGTGCGATCAGGACGACCTGTTGTTCAGCAGCAGGGGGCCGATGCGCTTCGAAGAAGCGCGTGCCTTCAGGGCCCGGCCCGGAAACACTCCCGTCTGGCGCCCCGCTTGGCCGGGCGCATCGCGCCATTGCGGCAATGTCCCAATGTATCAGGACGGTATCGGAATTGTATCAAACGAGCATTGCTATTGATACAAGTTATCATTAGCAGGACTTCCATCGCGACTCGTTCGCAACTAGGGAGGATTCATGATTTCGAGCTTTGCCGCGCACACCCTGCGCGCGTCCACCGCCTTGTCGGCACTGACCATGGCGACCGCACCTGCACTTGCCGAAGAGGCCGGTGACGCGCAGGGCCGGTCCTATCTGCCCGGCGAAATCGTCGTTTCGGGAGAGCGCGAAGGGTACGGCGTGGATGACGGGTCGAGCGCGACCAAGACGCCTACGCCCATCCTTGACGTGCCGCAGGCGATGACGGTCCTGACCCGCGACCAGATCGAGGATCAGAACGTGACCCAGCTGGGCGAAGCCCTGCGCTTCGTCGCGGGCGTAAGCCTTGAATCAGGAGAAGGGCACCGCGACGAGGTTTTCATCCGCGGCCAGGAAAGCACTGCTGACTTCTACCTCAATGGCCTGCGCGATGATGCACAGTACTACCGCTCTCTCTATAATGTGGAACGGGTCGAAGTGCTCAAGGGCTCGAACGCGCTTATCTTCGGGCGCGGCGGCGGCGGCGGTGTCATCAACCGGGTGAGCAAGACGGCGAGCCTGTATTCTGCTTTCGTCGAAACGGCCGGCTCGCTTGGCACTTTCGGCGACTATTCGCTGGCGGCCGACATGAACCAGCCTGTTACCGATACCGTCGCGGTGCGACTGAACGCGACTTATGAAGAATTCGACAGCCACCGCGATTATTACGGCGGCCGGTTCATCGGGGTCAGCCCCACCGTAACCATTGATGGAGGTGCTGGCACGCGGCTGGTCCTGTCCTATACCTACGACGATGACGAACGGGTCACGGATCGGGGCGTGCCGTCATTCGGCGGCTTGCCGCTCACCGGTTTTGAGGACACGTTCTTCGGTAAGCCCGGGTTTAACGAGGCAGAGGCGCAGGTGCATATCGCCCGCGCCCGGCTGGATCAGGAACTTGGCGAGGGTCTCTCCTTCAACGTAAGCGGCCAGTTCGCCGATTACGACAAGGTCTATGCCAACATCGTTCCGCGCAGCACCGATGGCGATACGGTTTCCCTCTCGGGCTATCAGGACGCGACAGACCGGCGCAACTGGATCGGTCAGGGCAATCTCGTATGGGAAGGCAATACCGGCGGTATCGGGCACACGCTTCTCGCCGGGGTCGAAGTGATGACGCAGGATACCGGCAATTCCCGCGATGTCGTGCATTTCGGCGCGTTGGATGGTCCGACCTCCACCTCTGTTCCCCTGGCCGGCGAAATCGCCGTGCCGGCCTTCGTCCTCGAACCGTTCGCCCGTTCGCGGGCATCCGAGCTGACCGTTTTCTCCGCCTATATCCAGGACCAGGTCGAAATTGGCGACATGGTGCAGATCATGGGCGGGGTCCGTTTCGAAAGCTTCGACCTCGACACCATCGATCTGGTCAGCGGCACGCCCGCCTCGCGCAAGGACGAGAAGTGGAGCCCGCGCCTGGGCCTTGTCATCAAGCCGCAGGCAGGCCTCTCGCTCTATGCCAGCTACTCGCAAAGCTTCCTGCCGCAGGCCGGGGACCAGTTCGTGCTGATCAGCCCGACGGCGGCCACGCTTGCGCCCGAACGCTTCGAAAACATCGAGGCCGGCGTCAAATGGGCGCCGCGGTCCGAATTGCTGCTTACCGCGGCCGTGTTCCAGCTTGAACGCACCAACCGCCAGACGACCGATCCTGAAAACCCGGCTCTCGTAGTGCTGACGGGCGAAACCCGGACTCGCGGGTTCGAAGCGCAGCTGACCGGCCAGGTCGCGCCGAACTGGAACGTCAATCTGGGTTATACCTATCTCGATGGCAAAGTACGGTCGCGCGTGGGCGGCACCGAGGCAGGTACGATACTTGAGCAAGTGCCCGACCACCATATCGCGGCGTGGACACGGTATGACCTGACCCCGCGCATCGGGATCGGGGCAGGCGTGGTGCACAGTTCAAAACAATACGCATCGCTATCGAACGATGTCGTGCTGCCATCCTATACCCGCGTCGACCTCGCCGGATATTTCGACGTGACGCCTTCCCTTGCGCTTCAGGTCAATGTCGAAAACCTGTTCGACGAAGACTATTTCGCCAGTGCACATGGCGATAACAACATCCAGCCGGCACGCCCGCTGAACGCCAGGATCGGCGCGCGCCTGCGGTTCTGATCGATTTGCTGAGCACAACGAAAAAGCCCCCGTACCCGTTCATGGGCCGGGGGCTTTTTTGATTCCGGCCCGATCAGCCCCGGCCGATGCCGATATAGCTGAAGCCCGCATCGGCCATGGCGGCAGGGTCGTAGACATTGCGCAAATCGATCATGAGCGGCCTTTTCGCCGATGCCTTCACCCGGCCAAGGTCGAGCGCGCGGAAGGCATCCCACTCGGTCACGAGCACGATGGCGTCTGCATCCTCTATCGCGGCATAGGGGCTTTCCGTCATCTCGACCCACGGCATCATCGGCGCGGCAAGGGCCATGCCTTCGGGATCGTAGGCGGCGATCGCTGCGCCTGCATCGTCCAGCGCCTGCGCAATCGCAATGGCGGGCGAATCGCGCATGTCGTCGGTGTTCGGTTTGAAGGTGAGGCCAAGCATCGCGACTTTCTTGCCGCGCGCCGCGCCGCCCATCGCGTCGATGACCTTGCGGCCCATTGCCCGCTTGCGCGCCTCGTTGACCTTTACCACCGCCTCGACGATGCGGACTGGGCTGTCGAAATCCTCTGCGGTCTTGAGCAGGGCCAGCGTGTCCTTGGGAAAGCACGACCCGCCATAGCCGGGACCTGCGTGAAGGAATTTTGCCCCGATGCGGTTGTCGAGGCCGATGCCGCGGGCCACGTCCTGAACGTCGGCCCCGACTTTTTCGCACAAGTCCGCCATTTCGTTGATGAAGGTGATCTTGGTCGCAAGAAACGCATTGCCCGCGTATTTGATCAGTTCGCTCGTCCGGCGGCCCGTGAACAGGATCGGGGCCTTGTTCAGGAATAGCGGGCGATAGACATCGCGCATGACTTCGCGGCCAAATTCATCCTCTGCGCCGATCACGATGCGGTCGGGGCGTTTGAAATCGCCAATTGCGGCGCCTTCGCGCAGGAATTCCGGGTTGGAGACGACCGCGAAACGGTGCGGCGTGCCGCTTTCCTTCAGGATGCGCTCCACCTCGTCGCCCGTGCCGACCGGAACGGTCGACTTGGTCACGACGACGGCCGGGCCCGACAGCTTTTCGCCGATTTCGCGCGCAACCTGGTAAACGAAGGTAAGATCCGCGTGCCCGTCGCCGCGGCGGCTGGGCGTGCCCACGGCGATGAAGATGGCCTGCGCGTCCCCGATCGCAGTGCCAAGGTCATTGGAAAACGTAAGACGCCCGGCGCGCACATTCGATGAAACAAGCTCGGCCAGTCCCGGCTCATAGATCGGCATGATGTTGTTTTCGAGCGCCTCGATCTTGGTTGCATCCTTGTCGATGCAAACCACTTCGTGCCCGAAATCGGCGAAACACGCGCCCGACACGAGCCCGACGTAGCCCGAGCCAACCATCGCGATCTTCATGAAACTTCCTCATCTGTGCAGGTTTGCGAACGGGGGGCGGGCCCCACAGCCGCGGCCTATGACATCTTTACGACGTTTCCATGAACCACCGCTCTGCTCCCTGCAAGCCGATGGCCGTCAACTTTCCGGTGCGGAAGGCGCCCGTGTCGATACCGATGCGATTGGGCCAGCGGCGCGGCGGGTGAATTTCCACCTCTTCACGGATCGTGTGCCCATGCACGACGCATACGTCCATGCGCGCGGCGTGGCTGAGGAAAGGTTCGCGGATCCAGCGCAATTCGCCGGGGCGCTGATCGGCAATCGCGCGGGCGGGATCGATACCGGCATGGGCAAAGACGTAATCGCCGATGCAGATCATGTCTTCCATTTCGCGAAGATAGGCGATGTCGCCGCGCGGGATCAGCGTCTGCATCCTGTTCAGGAGCGCGTCCATCGACAGGGTATTATATTCCTCGCGCGTGATGCCATAGCTCATCACCGTTTCGCGTCCGCCCACGCGCAGGAACTGGCGCAGCGCCTCCTCGCGCTCCATCGCGCGCAGGAACATCTCTTCGTGATTGCCGGCCAGCAGGCGGACCGTGCGGCGCGATTGCCACTGGCGCGCCGCTTCTATCACGCCGGCGCTGTCAGGCCCGCGATCCACAAGGTCGCCCAGCAATATGACGGTCGTCTCCGCATCATTGCGCGCGCCGTCATCCGCCTCGATCTGCGCGATCATGTCCTCGAACAGGTCGAGCCGGCCGTGGATGTCACCCACCGCATAGACCCGCGCGCCATCGGGCAAGGAGGGACCGGTCGTTCGGTCCTCGCCGCGCGAAAGTGCGGAGGTCAGGAAGGAGGCGATGGATTTGAGCATGGGGGTGTCTTTGTAGCTTATAATCTAGGAGCGCGGCCCTGCCGGGGCAAGACATGCTGCGAACGCACGAAAATAAGCGTGGCATGCTGAGCACGCGGCGTTGCATAAAATCAACACCTAACGCGGCCTTTGACCGCGAAATGCATTTGGCGCTTGTGCAGCGCACCACGAAATTGCAGTTTTATTACGCATCTGCACACAGGCGCGCAATGAACGTTGCCCGGGCGATGTCTTGGAGGGGTGAGGGTACTGAAGATAATGAGGGATATATTATGACCATTTCTTTCCGTAGCATTTTTGCTGCCACCGTTCTCGCCGGCACCGCGCTGAGCGCAGCCCCCGCGATGGCGCAGGATTCGGACCTTAGCGTTTCGGCCAACGTCGCATTCACGACCGACTACCGCTTCCGCGGCGTTTCGCTGTCGGGCGGCGACTTCGCCATTCAGGGCGGCATGGACGTTGCCAGCTCGTCGGGCTTCTACGTCGGCACCTGGGCTTCCTCGCTTGAAGAAGATGGCGGCTACGGCGCGACCGAAGTCGACATCTACGGCGGCTGGAGCGGCGCGCTCACCGACTCGCTTTCGGTTGACGTCGGCATGCTCTACTACCTCTATCCCGACGCTCCTGACGGCGACTACGACTACCTTGAGCCTTATGCCTCGGTAACCGGCGCTGTCGGCCCGGCCGAAGTGACCGTCGGTGTCGCTTACGCCTGGGACCAGAACTCGCTGGGCGATCAGGACAACCTGTACGTCTACACCGATCTCGGCTTCGGCATCCCCGAAACCCCGATCTCGTTCAACGCGCACCTCGGTTACACCGACGGCGTGCTCGCCTTCACCAACGACGGCGACGCTTTCGACTGGTCGGTTGGCGCTTCGGTTGGCGTGATGGGTCTTGACCTCGGCGTTGCTTATGTCGGCGTTGAAGGTGTGGATTCCTATCCGTACCGCACCGACGACACCATCGTCGCTACCCTGGCAGCCAGCTTCTAAGCTTCGGCTACCGGCGTAAAGCCAAACGGGACGGCCCGCAGCTTCGGCTTGCGGGCCGTTTTGTTTTGTCCGGAGTGCGCCGAACCGGACTTGTGCGATTATCGCCAGCCATTACCTTGGCGCGCATGACTTCTTATCTGCACACCATGATCCGCGTCACCGACCCGGATGCCACCATCTCCTTTTTCAATCTCATCGGCCTTGCCGAAGTGCGCCGCATGGATATCGAGAAAGGGCGTTTCACCCTGATCTTCCTCGCCGCACCGGGACAGGAAGGCGTTGCCGAGCTCGAACTGACCTACAACTGGCCGGAGGAGGGCGGTTCGCCCGAACCTTATGACGGGGGCCGCAATTTTGGGCACCTCGCCTACCGGGTGGAGGATATCTATGCCACGTGCCAGGCGCTGATGGATGCGGGGCACGTCATGCACCGCCCCCCGCGCGATGGGCACATGGCGTTCGTGAAATCGCCCGACGGTATCTCGGTCGAACTGCTGCAGGACGGCCATCTCGAACCGCGTGAGCCGTGGGCGAGCATGGAGAATACCGGCAGCTGGTAAACGCTGCGGCCGCGGCTTCTATCGGAATTGCGAAAAGCGGGTGCGGGTTTGCCCGTGCAGGGCCGTCAGGCCTTCGCCGGCATTCCCGCATCCGCATTGTCCAGCCCCTTGGCAAAGCGCAGGATGGCAAAGCCCATCAGCGCTGAGATCAGCGATCCGCCCAGAACGCCCAGCTTCGCTTCTTCGATAAGGTGCGGATAGCCGGGGAAGGCGAGAGCGCCGATAAACAGGCTCATCGTAAAGCCGATCCCGCACAGGACCGATGTGCCCCATAGCTGAACCCACGTGGCCCCTTCGGGCTTGGGCGCAAGCTTGAGCTTGTCGGCAACCACGATGGCCGAGAAAATGCCCAGCTGTTTACCCACGACGAGGCCCGCGGCGATGCCCAGCGGCAGCGGATCGAGGAACCCGGCCAGGCCGATCCCTTCCATCGCCACACCCGCATTGGCAAAGCCGAACAGCGGCACGACGAGGTATGCGTTCCACGGCAGCAGCCCGTGTTCGAACCGCAGCAGCAGGCTGTCACCCCTCGAATCGAGGCGCATGGGAATGGTGAGAGCGGCAAGGACGCCCGCGATCGTCGCGTGAACGCCCGAATTCAGCACCGTGAACCACAAGAGGAGCGAGAGCAGCGCATAGGCCCACCAGCGGTCGACCCGAAACCGGTTGAGGCCGATCATCACGGCAAAGACGATAAGCGAGGCGATCAGCCAGACCATCTTGATATTGGCGGTGTAAAACAGCGCGATAATCGCCACCGCGCCGATATCGTCGACGATGGCGACAGTCAGCAGGAAGAGGCGCAGCGAGGAGGGCACGCGATTGCCCAGAAGGCCCATGACGCCCATCGCAAAGGCAATGTCGGTTGCCGCCGGAATGGCCCAGCCGCGCGAAAGGCCATCGGCGCCTTCGCCTGCGATCACGCCCAGGAAGACGGCTGCCGGAATGGCCATGCCCATGGCCGCGGCGATAATCGGAAGCCGCCGCGCCGAGGGATCGGAGAGCGCGCCATCGGCCACCTCTCGCTTGATCTCCAGCCCGACGACGAAGAAGAATATCGCCATAAGCGCGTCGTTGATCCACAAGTGCAGGTTGTCCAGCTTGGGGATCGGCGTCCACGCCAGGGTGCCATGGAAAAGATCGTGATATTCATGCGCAAGGGGCGAATTGGCGACGATCATCGCCAACACCGCAATCACGATGAGCAGGATACCGGAGGCCGCCTCGTTGTCGAAGAATGCCTTGAGCGTCCGATTGATGGCCTTTGCCGCAGACTTCACGAGTGATGCTTCCCTGACAGTAGTGTGGAACACGAATGGCGAGCGGATTGATGAAGCGCCTCGTACATGGCTGCCCCTTTTCCCGAAATCCTCGCCCGTTGCAAGCGGCCCCTTGCTACCATAAGGTCCAGCCTGCCGCATCGGGGGAAGAAGGTGCGGCAAGAAAGGGGCTTAATGGGGGTCGCAGCCCAGGGATGGGTCATCCCGTTGCTATCGATGATCGAAACGGCGCGTTTGGAGCTTCTGCTCTTTGCGGCCTTTTTCTTCGTGCTCGGCGCATTTGACGAACTGGTCATGGATGGGGCGTGGCTGGCCTGCCTGATTTCGGGCAAGGGGCGTTCGCACCGGCTTGGTGCACCGATGCCCGCGCAGCTTGGCGCGCCGATCGCGCTTTTCGTTCCTGCCTGGCGCGAGGCGAAAGTGATCGCTCCGATGATCCGCCATGCGCTGGCTGCATGGCCGCATGCGGACTTGCGCATCTATGCCGGTTGCTATGTCAACGATCCTGCCACGCGCGCCGCGATGGAGGCGGGCGGCGCGGGCGATCCGCGCCTGCGCATCGTGATCAACGAAGTGCCCGGTCCAACCACGAAAGGCCAGTGCCTCAATCGCATCTACCGCGCGATGCGCGAAGACGAAGCACGTGAAGGCATCCGGTTTCGCGCGGTCTTGCTCCACGATGCAGAAGACATGGTTCACCCCGATGCCCTCACCCTGATCGACCGTGCGCTGGATGAGGCCGATTTCGTGCAAATCCCGGTAAGGCCGGAGATGCAGGTCGCATCGCCGTGGGTGGGCAATCATTATGCCGACGAATTTGCCGATGCCCATGTGCGAGAAATGGTCGTGCGGGACTGGCTGGGCGCGGGGCTTCCGGCGGCCGGCGTCGGCTGTGCCTTTTCGGCCCGCGCGTTGGCGCAGGTCGCCGAAAGGCGCGGTAATGGTGGCGGCGGGGCAGGCGGCAATCCATTCGATCCGCTGGCCATGACAGAGGATTACGAACTGGGCATGCTGATCGGGGGCAAGGGGAGCCTGCCCGGCGGCAAGGGCGGGACATTCCTGCGCGTTCGCGCCCATGACGGATCGCTGGTGGCGACGCGGGCTTTCTTTCCCTCTCGCCTCGATACCGCCGTGCGGCAAAAATCGCGCTGGGTGCACGGCATCGCATTTGACGGGTGGGATCAGCTTGGCTGGAGCCTTCGGCCTGTCGAGCTTTGGATGCGGCTGCGCGACCGCCGCGGCCCGCTTACGGCGCTCGTTCTGGCGGCTGGATACATGCTCGTGGTGCTGACTGCGGTTCTCTGGCTGGCCGAGCAGGCGGGTCTCTATTCTCCCGGGCCTTTGCCCACGCTGGTCTACTGGGTGCTGATCGCGACAACGGCTGCCTTTGCATGGCGGGCCATCGTGCGCTTCGTCATAGTCGGGCGGGAATATGGCTGGGGCGAAGGGCTTGGCTCTGTCCTGCGTATCCCGGTCGGCAACGTCATTGCCATCATCGCCGCGCGCCGCGCGATATTTCGCTATGCCGCATCGCTGCGCGGCGTGCCCGCGCGGTGGGACAAGACAGAACATGACCGCCACGCCGCCGCCCGCGATTGCCGGCGTGACCTGGCAGGCGCCGCCCGCCCCGGCGCCTTACGCGCCGCTGCCCCGGCAGGCGGCTTCGCCCCGGCCAGAAGGGGCCGTGCATTCACCGCCCCCAGCGCGAGCGCCTGCCCTGATCCAGCCCCAGACGGTTCCTTTTGGAGCAGTCCCGCCCGAAGTGCGCGCCCGGCGCCGATGGTCGGCCGATGCCTGGGTTCTCTGGCGTGAAAAGGGCCGCGCCGGTGCGGCCTTGGTGGGAAGCGGGACATATGGCGCAAGCCAGGCCGGTGCGGTGCTGCGGTATCGCATTGCGCCCGAAAACAGGTTCGATCCGCGCGCCTATTTCCGGGCGACGACGACGCTTTCGGCCGAACATGAAATCGAAGGCGCGGCAGGGATTGCCGCACGGCCGATTTCCGCCGTCCCGCTCGACATCATGGCCGAGGGGCGCCTGCTGCGTTTTTTCGGCGATCCGAAACTTCGGCCCAGCGAAACGCGCGTGCGCCCCGCGGCGATGGCTGTGCTCGGCCCGCCGCCCGTGCCGCTGACCGGAGGGCTAAGAGCAGAAGCTTATGCGCAAGCCGGCTATGTCGGCGGCAAGGGGGCCAGCGCCTTTGCCGACGGACAGCTGCGCGTGGTGCGGGACGTGCCGGCGCTGCCGCCAGGGCGCTTTCGGCTGGAGGCGGGGGTGGGCGCATGGGGCGGCGCGCAAAAGGGGGTGAGCCGGGTCGACCTTGGCCCCACGGGCGCGCTGCGATTTCCCATCGGCAAAGGCATCTACGGGCGTGCCAGTCTTGACTGGCGGCAACGGGTCGCCGGCAAGGCAGAGCCGGGATCGGGGCCGGTATTGACCCTGTCGGCAGGATTTTGACGCGGGAAACCTGTTACAAGGGGCAGACAGGGCCCGCATCATGTTGCAATAAGTTTCAATCCGCCTAACCCCGATGGGAAGCCATGGACGTTTACCTTCCCATCGCCAACCTTTCGGTCAACGGCCTCGTCATCGTCCTTCTGGGCGGGATAACGGGGCTGCTTTCCGGCATGTTCGGTGTGGGCGGCGGTTTTTTGACGACGCCGCTGCTGATTTTCTACGGGATCCCGCCCACGGTCGCGGCGGCTTCTGCCGCTACGCAGGTTACCGGGGCAAGCGTTTCGGGCGCCATTTTTCAGCACAAGCGCGGCGGCATCGATTTCCAGATCGGTTCGGTCATGGTCGCGGGCGGCATCGTGGGCACGGGGATCGGCGCGCTCTTGTTCAAGTTGCTGACCGCGCTGGGCCAGATCGACGTGGCGATCAGCGTGCTCTACGTCCTCGTCCTGGGCAGTGTCGGCGTGGTCATGGCGCGAGAGGCGATACCCGAACTGTTCGGCGGACGATTGGCAAAGCTGGGCAAGACGCCAAGCAAACGCCGTCACCATCCGCTGGTCGCGAATCTGCCGATGCGCTGGCGGTTCTATCGCTCGGGCCTCTATATCTCGCCTCTGGCCCCTTTGCTGCTTGGCATGGCGGTCGGCATCCTGACGATGCTCATGGGTATTGGCGGCGGATTTCTGCTCGTTCCTGCGATGCTCTATGTCCTCGGGATGAGCGCAAACGTCGTCGTCGGCACGTCGCTCTTCCAGATACTGTTCACCACGATCGCGACGACGAT
>Ga0316207_10004600_pt1 | contig 11887 bp, 9 predicted proteins | sample 6weekpyrite_MG_FD_204943 | JGI IMG/M metagenome (GOLD analysis project Ga0316207, IMG submission 204943) | Microbial mat bacterial communities from mineral coupon in-situ incubated in ocean water Damariscotta River, Maine, United States -... | ecosystem: Environmental > Aquatic > Marine >... | reverse complement strand
CAGCAGTTGCAGCCCCGCCGTAATAGGTCATCACGGTTGCAGTTGCATCAGTGGTTGATGCCTGCAAGGTGCCGCCAGCTGGTTCCTCGGTGAAGTAAACTGACAGATTGTCGAGTGATGGCCTGGTCGTCTCATTCTCACCTCGCTGCAGCACAGCCCTGACCGTGGCATTGGTGAATCGGTACGTGCCTGGCTGAAATGGGATGAAGGTTCCGCTGTTGTCAGTGTCAATCCAGAATGCAACCTGCGGCTCAACATCATCCAGCGTGCCGGATATCTTCTGAGTGGCATTCGCGATCAGCATGGTAGCATCGAAGATCTTCATTTGACTGCCAGCAATCGTGTTCGCTGTGCTCTCATACCAGAGCCTGCCAGTCTTCTCAGTCGGCAGGTTGAATGGGAAGTCATAAGCCGCATACGTCGTGCCAGCAGTCAGGGTCAGTGCATCACTCACAATCTCCAGCGGGGCACTGACGCCCTCGTCTTTCCAGTAACTGAGTGAGCTGTTGACCGTGACGACCGAGTTGGTTGCTGAATCGAAACTGCCAGCTTCACCCTCAAACGCACCAGTATCATCAATGTTGTAGTGTGCCTTGTCGTTACCTGAGCCGATCCAGTTGCTTGAGTGCTCTGACCATCCGGCGTAGTCCCGACTTCCCGGCATCTTGCAGCCATAAGGGTCAGCCTGCTGGTAGAGCGTGCCATCAACCCATGCATCAATTGATGCCCCGGTTGTCGTGTTGCCTTTGTTCAACTTCCAGACCAGGTCGAATGCCGAATTCGTCGGAATGCTGGCCTTCGGAATCACCAGCCGAGGTGAAGCAATCGGAGCAATGTGGTGCAGCAGCTCCCATCTCTCATCGAAGTCAGCTGGTGCACGGTGCAGGATCATCAGGCGAGACAGGATTCCCTCATAATCGTCCTGCCCTCCATCATTGTTCGCCGTCCCGACATACAGGCTGCCCCCCTGGTCGACGATGCTGCCTGGCAGCACGACTGAGTCAGTATCCCAACTACCGTAGTCATTGTCATAGTCCCGGTCATCATTGATGGCCATGCAGGAAAGCGTCTTCGTCGATTCAACGTACCAGATGATGATGCGGCCAGTTGACTGAATTCCTGGTGAAACACCAACGCCGCCTGCTGGTGCAAAGTCCAGAATCGTGCCACTGCTGACTGAATCGTGTGCCTCAATCTCAATACTGTCGCCATCATCTTTGAAGGTCACTCGGAGCGTCTGTGAGACTCCAGTGCCCAGCTCCAGCACTGTGCCCTCGTAGTTGTAGCTGTCATGGAAGTCATACCGGAAACAGATCGTCCAGTCAGAACCTGCCAGGAGTGGAGCTGTGCCGGACAGGTAGGATCCACCCTGCTCAAACTTGGCACCAATCCCCTGATCGGTCGTGCCGAACTGCACCACGCCAGTCACATCACCAGTGACTGCCAGGTCGTTCGATGCAAAGTTGTCAACCCGGTTGCCACTCTGCTCAAACAGATTCCACTGACCGAACATGCTGGTCGTATCAGTTGGCTCATCCAGGATCGGCTCAACGGTTCCGCAACGAATAATCAGATCACCTGCAGAGTCAAAGCAGGCGAGCATGCCAGCACCCTGATTCTCACCTGATCCTGATGCACTCAAGATGAGCCCCTCGGCAGTCCCGACACTGTTGACCGTCAGGTTGCAGTGGAACGTGGCCGCAGCAATGTTGTCCATCTCCTGCGTGACTGAGTTGGCATGCGTGATGTCGAAGGTCGTGCCATCAGGTGCAACAAAGTCAGCAGCGCGGTTGTGAGCCAGCCAGCCACCAGCAGCGCCGCTGGTGAGTGACGACCAGCCCGTTTCCTCCGTCCTGCTGAGCACACGAAAACCATTGAGCAGCGGATAGATTGTGAGGTCATAGCTGGCTTCAGTTCCGTAAGACTTTGCCCCGCTGGCAATGGTCACGAATGGCCGCACGTAGAACCTGACTGCAGTGGTTGAGTCAACTGACATCAGCCCCTGATGAGAAGGGCTGGCAACTCGTTCAAACAGATCGGACTTCACCAGCGTGCTGGTTGTTGGCCCGAATCTGATTTCGTACTGGACGTTTTCAGTGACCTCAATGCCATCCCAGGTAACCCGTACATCCTCACCAACCTGATACGCATACAGATTCGTGACAGCAGGCAGAACCTGAATGCTGGTGACGATGCTGGCAACCCGGTTGCTGACATTTCCAAGCGTGTCAACTGCCCTGACGTGATAAGTCTCAGCAGCTGCAGTCTGAACGGTTGCCGTGTAGGTTGAGGCAAAGACTGGATTCGCCAGAGTCTCAACACCTGCTGCATCCCATGCTGAGCCTCGTCTCACGATGTAACCAGCGAGGTCGAGGTCATCCACATCATCCCAATCGAGAACCACATTCGTGAAGCCTCTGCTGGCTGTCAGGTTCTCAACAGCAGGCGGCGGCGCCGTCTTGCCGATAATCTGCTGATCAGCCAGAACCAACGGGGCTGACCTGCTGGTTGCAGCCACCCCATCACCATTCATGGCAGTCACACGGAACGACCAGAATCCATCTTCGCCATTCGGAATCACAGCATGGATGCCAGCCGTCTGAACGAGAAACTCCCAGGCCGAATCATCATCAGTGCTGAGCTTCTTGAATCGGGTCTCGACCATGTATGACGTGGCCCTCGGGTCCGTGGATCGAGTCCAGCTGATGTCGATCACCACATTGACCGCGGTGCCCACTTTGTCGAGTGACTCAAAGATCGTCAGACCAGTGGCCGGCTCAAGCGGCCCTGATGGCAGGAAACTGGTCGGCGGCGTATCGAGGAAGATGTTTTCCTCAATTGCATCAAACTTCGTCCCATCATAAGTCAGGCAGGCGAATTCCCATTTGTTCGGTGCTGCTTCCCTGACTGACAGTACCCGCCATGTCTCGGGCACCAGATGAACCCCACGGTGCAGAAAGACTGAGTTCGGCTGCAGGTCTGCAGTCGGCACCTCACCTGACTTCAGCGTCACTGTGGCTGACAGGTCTGCCCCCTCGATGTTGAGTGACTCCATCGTGCCGGTAACCGTTCTGACGAGCAGGCTGTCACCATCTGATGCATCAATCTCAGAATCCAGCACGATCACACCGGGGCTGCCTGCCGTGTAGCTGACAATTCTGCCGCCTGCCCTCAATCCCTGTCTGGCTGGATCCGCAACATTGATCACATCACCTGGCCGCAGGTCTGAAAGATCGAAGCTGCCAGTGAAGGTCAGCGTTTCGTTTTCTCGATCCTCAGAGTACAGGATAAACCTGCCGAGCCGATATGCCTGCCCCCTGCTGGTCGTGCCAAATGCCACAACCTCAATCTCTCGCCAGCCATAACGGGCACGTCTGACGGGATCCTCAACGACCTCGATCGTCTGTTTGTAGTTGTTGGTCGGGTCGTTGTAGCTGACCAGTGCAGCTGAGTGTTGAGTGCGAAGTGCAGTGCCTGAATAATTGAAGTCGCCAGTGATGTTTGCCCTGGTGATGACCCGTTTCGGATCTTTCGGAGAATCAGCAACCGCTGTGACTCCAGCTGCTGACCAGAAACTCATGCCCCTGAATGTTGAGGTGATGGCATTGACGACATCGAATGCATCTTCTCTGGTGTTGATCACACCATTGAAGACGAACCGCCGTTCCTGCGTCCCATCACCGAGGCCAGTGTCAACCAGCTCGTCACAGTAGACCCCGATATCGTACAGGGCAAAGCGGTCAACCTGATCGACCTGGCTGATGAATTCACCGAGCCCATATCTGTCATTCGTCAGGATGTCAAACAGGATCCATGCCGGGTTATTCGTCCATGCAGAGTAAAACGTGCCATCCCAGATCTGATCGACTCCCATGTCAGCACCGTCAGATGCACGACGGTGATACAGGCCAGTTTCGGGGAAGTAATTCGACGGCACTTGAATGATGAGCCCACGAACGAAGAATGAGCGCTGCGGCACTCGGCCACTGAACAGCTCAGAATCAACCGTGATGGCCACCAGAGCCGAATCAGGATAGGTCAGCTGTGCTTCCTGGACTTCGGTGTAGCTGTTGACGAAAAGGTCTTGCTGCTTGCTCGCCTTGTCACTGTCCGGAGTGACCCGCTCAACCTTGAAGGTCAGCGGAAATGCCCCCTTGTCACGCAGATTGATGTAATGCTGCCGCTCATAGATGCTCGTATTCTTGCCAGTGATCGTGTCATCAATGATGGTGGTGAATGAGCCACCAAATGGCTGCACCTTGACTGTGAACTGCAGGGTTGAGGCCACCAGGCTGCCAGAGCTGATCTGCTCATATAGCGCCGGAATTCTGAGCTTCAGCCGGATTGCATCAACATCATCATCAGCAATGATGAACAGCACCGGGCTGGCGTCTTCGACTTCCTGATTGACGGTGATTTCAGATTCGACTTCAGGGAATTCTGGAATGACAGCCTGGTCAGGCAGGCCAGTCCGCTCAGTCATCGTGAGCCCGTCATAGTTCAGATTCCCGGTGGAATCCATGACGGGGATGTTGTTGAAGTAAACAGCCTTGAGCGGGTTGTCTTTTCCCTCTGCCCCCTCGCCAGTGTAGAGCCCAACAATCGGCCCTTCTGAAATGAGGTCGATGACTCTGGCAACAGCGCGACTCTGCAGCGTGTTTGGGTCTTCTGTAGGCGCTGAGCCGCCGCCCTTGTCTTTCGAGACAGCAGCCTCAAACGGGCCTGGTCGCAGTGCCAGGCTGAGTGCATCCTCAATGTTCTGATCGTCTGACATCGTCTGCCCCTGGTCTGGTCTTCAAGTGTCCGGCAGAACGATAACCGATTGTCAGGCAGAAATGTCCTCGATGTTGATTCCACCCTGAATCAGCACGCTCCCTGTTCGCAATTCACCATAGACGAGCGGAACCGGACCGCCTTGCTTTGTCGTGTTGACAGCCCCGTCAAAGATGAATGACGGCCTCGAATCTGGTTCCTCTCGGTCTCCCGGTGGGTCTGGCTGCAGGGCTGAGCTGATGAGATACAGAACACCCAAAAGCAGCACGCCCTTGAGCAGAGCACCGAAACCGCCAAGTGCTCCGAGTGCTCCAGCACCAGCTGCCCCTGCGCCAAATGCACCCCCGAGCGGGATGCCCAACGGGGCAAAGGCAGCACCGACAACTGGCAGGCCAGCAAACAGGCCGAACAGCCCTTTCAGGTTGCCCTCAATCACTGGCTCAATGTGAATCTCATCTGCCGAGGTACTCATCCAGACCTCGTCATCGTAGAGCAGCACCCTGTCACCGCAACGGAATTCAAACATCTTGCCCTGAATGGCCTTGATGAATCCTGGAAAGTTGACCTGCATGAGCCTGATGGCTTCAGCTGGCCCGCTCACATCCATCCTGAACTGCGGCCCGAATTCAGTTGCCAGTGATCCGTGCAGAAATAGCGTTTTCATGATTGAACCCTGTCGAGAATTATTTCAGGCCGGGCTGATGGATCTTCCATGTGATCCTGATGCCTGGCACAGTGGCTAACAATGCCCAACCAACGCCGAATCGGCTCCCTGCGTGACAGCCTGCCATCACCATCGAGCTGATGCAGAACCATGTTGTTGCCGAGCACCAGCCCGCAGTGATTGACCACCGAGCAGCCTACACGGCCAGCAACGATGTCACCTGGCAACAGCTCTGACTTCTGGATGCTCACGAAACCTGAATCAATGATGCGCTCCATGCTGAACAGGTTCTGCGGTGTATTGTGAGGCGGCTCGGCTTTGAACCAGTTGTTGTCTCGGGGCACGTTGTGGATCTGAATGCCAAACTGCCCACGGTAGACGTCCCTGACCAGGCACCAGCAATCACTGACCCCTGATACGAACTGCCTGCCGAGAAGCGGCTGAATCGGCAGCTGGTCACCGAACCACTGGATCGGCGTGACAGCTTCACCATCAGTGGCAATGATCCCATACGGGATGCCTGCTGCCTGCTGTGAAGCCATGTCGAGCCTGCTCGGCTCAGTTGATGCATCCTGCGTGTGACTGTGAATGAATGCCTCTGCTGGAGTCCTCGGCAGCAGTTCTGGCTTGTAATTTATCAGCGGCTCATCTGATGCATTCTCGATGCCAACAAATTCACCATTGATGACAAATCCACCAGCCTCATGCGGGAACCGGTCTCGGCACCATTCCTGAGCGTCTTTCGCTAGATTCTTGCTGCTGGTGAATGTGCAGGCTGCAATTCTTGCGAGTTCACTCATGGCACCACCTTGCAACCTGTCAGAATGTAGGTTTTGACCAGCTGCAGTGATTCATCTTTCGTGAACCCTTCAGCCTGGCACTTAACGTACAGGCTGTGCCAGAGCGGTGGCAGCATGTTTGAAACTTCGGTCGTGGCCTGCTCCACCTGCTGCAGTCTTTTCATCTGCTCAGCGTCGTGCATCCTTCTGTCGTCGAAACCAGTATCTCGGTCATCAGCCATCTCATCACCTCAATCAGTAGCCCGGCAAGTCTACTGCCGTCGGATACGATCGACGGCTGGGAATCCCCAATACGGTAACGGCAGACCGGCAGCCTGAAAACGGATTTTGCAGTCACTCAGCTTCTTTCCGCAGGCATCCTCTGATGCTCCACCAGTGGCTGTGATCCCAGCAGCAGTGAAGAATGGCCCCTCAACACCGCCCTGCACATCATCTGAGCCAGCCCACGGACACGTCACATCCGAATAATCGAACCCGCCAGTGAGTGGATCGTAGACCCGATACCGCTGGCTGCAGAACCCTCTGACCACCTGACGGGATGGTAACTTGCGGCCATCCTGGTCAATTGCAGCGCTGAGCTCGAACTCAACCAGCTCTGCATTCTGATTGACCTTTCGCTCAACCTGATAGATTTCCTTCGTAAAATGCTTGTCCGGGTCAGGCTCTGATCCCTGCGGCGCATCCAGGAACCGCTCATACGTTTTCCATCTGGTGATTTTCGCGCCGAGCGGGTCACCGAGGTTCTCGATGATGCTGCTCATCAGCAGGGCAACGTTGCTGATCTTGAATGTCGGAGTCGGCAGGCTGCCCTTGCCGGTGTATTCCCAGCCTTCAGCCATCACTGGAATCGGAACATACAGGTTGCCCCGCCAGACCAGAGTTGCGTCAGATGGTGCCCCTGCATAGAAACGATACACCCCGCCACCGATGTTTGTGGCATCAAAATCAAACATCTCAACGACTGGATCACTTGAGAGTTTCTGCTGCTCTTGAGCCAGTTCCGTCATTCTTCAGCTCCGTGGAATTGCTTGAACGTGACTGAGAAGTCAGCGCTGTCAGCCTTCTCGTTGGTGACGTCATAGTCACCTTCCTGAATCCAGAGCTGTGAAGTTCCGAATGGTCGCGTCCAGTAGAACGGCCTGACCTCTGGCCCGAGTGCCTGCAGGAAGGCAATGATTGCATCAATGTTCGTTCTGGAATCGTTTGGCCGGCGGAACTTGTAACGGTCAGTCTGTGGAACGAGGCCGAGCTGTGCACGCTGCTCATAGCCATCATTGAACTGCACCTTACGGACATTCGATTTGCCCTTCAGGCCACCAGAGCCCTGCCATGCATCCCATGTGAATGTCGGTGCTGCCATGTCAGTGCCTCAGAGTTTTGATCGTCACGAATACCATCCAGCCTGCGGCAAAAGGCCAGAACACCCCAACCTTCAGAGACTCCATCCAGTTGAGCCGGCGGGCTTCCTGTGACCAGACAACGTATTCGGCAAAGCACTGGACGAGCAACCCTGCAATCCCATACCCCAACAGCCAGAGCATCATCAACCCCCTGTGCGATTTCGACCAAAGACAGCGCCGCTGCGTTCTGATTTCACAGCCATTTCCGTCCATAGTCGTCGAACAGTCGCCTCAATGTCCATTGCAGTCGATTCACCACCCTCGCTGCCACCACCTTCAGAGTTAACGATGATGGTCGGAGCAAACACCATTGAGCCTGACCCGCCACCCTGCACGACTGGCATCTTTCCAGTTGAGTTCGTGTATTCCAGAGCAGCTCGATTCTTCTTCGTTGATTTTGCGTTCATCACAAACTCGCCAGGGCTGAGTCTAGCCAGCTGGTTGTCTGATGTGCTCCCACCAAACCCGCCCACGATCCCACCAGTGGCAAAGCCAGGCAGGTTGCTGCCCACGAAACCACCCTGTGAGAATCCAAAGAACCCGCCGAAGATGCCGCCGAAAAACCCCATGAGCGGCTTGATGATGAGCATCTGCACGACCATCCGGGCAAGGTCTGCAATGATGCTGTTGATGAGTGACTTGAAATCTAGCTTCCCGGTGGTGACGAACTGAGTCAGCGCTGATTCGAGGCCACCGAACGCATTCGAAAACACATTGTTGATCTGCGTGCCGATGTTGGTGGTGTTCTGGCCGAACTGCTGAGCAGCTGCTGAGCCTCTGTTGAAGTTCGTGGTGGCAGCCTGCCCAACGTTGTCCAGCTCCTGCTTCAGCTGCTGCACCTTGAGTTTCGCATCTTCCACCTGACGGATCTGTGCTGCCAGTGCCGGGCTAACCGTACCACCATTTCCTGCAGCGTTGGCACCAGCGCCGAGCAGATTCCCGAGTGAGCCTGAATTGAAACTGATATTGCCGAGGATTGATCCGAGTGCCCCTGACAGGCCACCTGAGAATGCAGTTGCAAATGCCTGAGCGGTTGCTGTGCCAATCGTGGCTGCCCCGCTGGCAAATTTCAGCTCAACCTCTGCCAGAGCCAGGTCTGCAGCTGACTTGAGGAAGGTGCTCACCTGGCCGAACAGCGTCTGTGACGCTTGAGCAATCGCCTGCGTGCCCTCTGCCAGTGACAGTGATGCCTCTGCCTGAACGGTCTGAGCTGCATTCGATGTCTGCTGTTGCAGTGCTGCAGCCTGCTCCTGAAAGGCAATAATTTCAGCGAACAGGGCAGTCCCACCACCGACGATGTCTGAGAACTGTTGCAGAATTGCTGCCTGCTTCTGGAGTGATTCAGCCTCGGCAATCTGACCGTCATCAGCTCCATTCTTCCGCAGCTGATCAATCTGCCTCTGGTTGTTAGTCTGGCCGAACAGTCGAACCTGCTCCCTCATGGCTGTCAGGCTGCGCTCAACTGCAGCTGATCGGTTTCGCTCTGCAGCAGCAGCTTCCTCAGTGGCTCGGGCATTTTCTTTCTCGGCATCAATCAGCCCCTGCAGCTCTTTACGTTTATCCATCAGCAGGCCGACTGCCTCGAAGTTCGACTGATCGAACTTGCTGGTCAGGTCTGCATCACCCTTTGCCAGATTGAACAGCTCGATCTGCCGAGTCACTTCCTCAAGTTCAGCAGCAACCCCGCCGGTGAGATTGTCAAGTTCCTCATTTCGGAATCGCATTGCCTTGCCGAATTCTTCACTGCTGATGGCTCCTGCTTCTTTTGCGCGATTCAGCTCTGCGATCCGCTTGCTGATCACGCCGATTTTCGCTGCAGTGACGTCAGCTTGAGCGCCTGCAATTTCCTCTGGCAGCAGGCTGAAATCTTCGGTGAATGACTTGTCACGCAACTGCTGCACGATGTTTTTCGCCACTCCCAGCAGCTCGTTCTCATCCAGCTTTCGACCCAAATCCCGAGCAGCTTCGAATTGCAGCTGCTCCCGGTTCAGCTCAGCATAAATTGCAGCAGCTTCCTTCAGCGGAATCAGGTTGTCGGCAGTTGGTTTCTTGAGAATGTCACCGATTCGGCCTGCATTCCGTGCCACTTGAGCCATCGTCTTCTGCAGGTCAGTGGCAACGAAATCCATCTCCCTCAGTCCAGCAGCACCATTGATGAATTCTGCCGAGATTTCCTTGCCTTCCTCTGCAGCAAATTCCAGCCCCTTGACGAGTGCATAGCTGGCTGCCACCAGAGCCCCGATTTTGACCGCAGCAATCCCGAGGCCTGCTGTCAGGGCACCTGTCCCTGCAGTTGCTCCACCGCCAGCCAGCAGCGCTGAGACGGCTGCTGATGGTGCCCCGCTGGCAACTGCAGCAGCTGCCCCTTGAGTTGCTGAAAGGCCGAGCAGCGCAACCCTGAGCGACTTGACCAGGGCGATGCCCCTGCCGAGAGTCCCGATGAACAATGTCGCCTGAGTGACGAGCGAATTGAATGCTGTGATTCCAGCCACTGTGATCAGCAGCGGAATGAGCGTGTTGAGATTCTCCGAAATAGTGATGATGGCCTGACTGAGAAATCGGCTGACCCCTGTGGCCTGGTCAACCTCCCCGATGTACTGCGTGACACTATTTCGCAGCACATCAAATGCCTGACCGATCGTTGCCACCGACTCAGCATAGGCTGCATCAATCCGGCCAGCAGCGCCTTCCAGTGCTGAAATCACAACGTCACCAGTCAGCTTGCCCTGCTCGGCAAGTCCACGCAGCTCGCCTCTGGCAACCCCCAGGCTCTCGGCAATGATGTCTGCGATGATTGGCAGCTGCTCCAGCACGGAGTTCAATTCCTGCCCTCTGAGCGTGCCTGAACCGAGCCCCTGTGACAGCTGCCTCAATGCACCGGCTGACTCCGCTGTCGTGGCCCCTGAAATTGCAACAGCTTTTGTGACCGTCTCAGTGATTGCCAGCAGCTCTGACTGTGACTTGCCGAGTTCTTTGGCTGCCCCTGAGAGTCGGGCATAAAACTCAACCGTTCCCTGCACAGCCTGCCTGCTTCGGTTGGAAATCTTGAACAGCTCTGACGTCACCTCATTGAGTTCCGTCTGGCTTTTCGTGACTGTCTTGAGACGGTTCTGCATGGTCGTGTAGCTGTCAGCCAGCCGAGTGACTTCGCGCACAACTAGAGCTGCCCCGATCCCGCCGAGTGCTTTCTTTAGCAGACTCGTTGACTTGCCAGCCTTCTCAGCTTCTTTGCCGATGCTGTTGATATCTTTCTTGACCGTCTTCGCACCTTTCTGACTGATGACGATGTCAAGTCGTTCCTGTGGCATCTGGTCTGCTCCTATCGAAGAATTCCGGGATCCGAGACGCCTGCAGGATTAGCGTTGTTTCTCAAGTCCAGCAGCTTGATTTTCTTTGCAACACGGATGCCCCGAATGATGCCCTTCTGCACGAAGTTCCGCGGTGCCTGTGCAGAGCTGCCATTGTTGAGCTCGTTGATATAGCTGACCGAATTGCTGATGAAGATTGCATCGTCATTCTCACCGAAACTCTTAATGACCTGCAGCGCCTCAGCCACTGCCGGGCCCGCAGAAGCAGGCCCGGCAAGCGGTTCTCGGTTGATCACATTCGATGGCCTGTTGATGGATGCAATCCAGTTCGCTCGGGCTCGGCCTGTATCAACTGGCGTCGAGAAAACGACCTGATTGTCAACTGCAATTGCAACAGCCCTGACGCCCTTTGTGGCATTCTTCGTGATGAGGTCAGCACGCTTCCTGATGCGTTTCTCAAAGTCACGGAATGACATCACTGGCCTTTCGGTGTTGCAGTCCTGTTCTTTGCTGCTTGCCGCTTCTGCTCTCGTTTCTCATTCTCAGCAGCAATCTCCAGATACGTCTGATCCATCCGACGAATCATGAATTCCAGGTCAGCAGCTTCCTCATCGTTCAGCTCATAATCTCGGGCAAACACCCGGATCGCACTGCCGGGGATTGGTGCCGGTCCAAATCCAACAGGACGATCCGAGGTGAGTTGCCAGAATGCGTGATAGTAGAAATGGCCATCGAGTCTCAGTTCTGGCTCATTGAGCAATTCATCCGGCAGCTCAATGCCGTTCTGCTCAGCCTGCATCCTCGCAAATTCATCAAGCTGCGATTCTCTCAAGCTGAATGCCAGAACCTCACTCAGTTTCCCGCCAGTTCCTCGGCTTCCTCCTGCTGGTAATTCGTGTGGACGTTGGCAAAGTTCTGCAGAGCCAGTGACAGGTCATTCAG
>Ga0316207_10004599_pt1 | contig 11893 bp, 11 predicted proteins | sample 6weekpyrite_MG_FD_204943 | JGI IMG/M metagenome (GOLD analysis project Ga0316207, IMG submission 204943) | Microbial mat bacterial communities from mineral coupon in-situ incubated in ocean water Damariscotta River, Maine, United States -... | ecosystem: Environmental > Aquatic > Marine >... | reverse complement strand
GAGGATGCGGAACTTAATTTCTATGCGACTGATTATGTGCAATTTATTGCAATAAAAGAGCAGGAAAAGGCCCTCGCAATTAATAAAGTTAAACGACATAAGCTTGATATGTTGCTGGATGCAAGGCTAAAGCGCTACTGGATGAATGATAGCTCGCCATCAGGGTATATGCTTGAAAGGGTGCTGGCGGGTAGTGGTGGATATGCATACCAGAAGCAAGTGGTGAAAGGTAAGCAAATTCGTTATGTAGACTGGCTTATTCCGGGGGTGATGGGGATGAATATGATGTTTAGTGCCCTGTTTGGTGTGGGATATGTGGTTGTGCGCTATCGTAAAAATGGCGTGCTTAAGCGCTTAAAAGCAACACCCCTAAGTGCGCTGGAATTTCTATCTGCTCAGGTCGTTTCTCGCTTATGGCTGATTATGGCGATTACAATAGCCGTATATGTCGGCTGTAACCTGTTGATTGGCTTTGCCATGGTGGGTAGTTACATCAATTTACTCCTGGTTTTTGTGTTAGGTGCATTTTCAATGATTAGCATGGGGTTGATAGTGGCTGCACGGGTTAAATCGGAGGAAATGGCGGGTGGATTGCTAAATTTGCTTACCTGGCCAATGATGTTTTTATCGGGTGTCTGGTTTTCACTGGAAGGGCTGCACCCCTGGGTACAAAAGTTGGCATTGATCTTTCCACTTACACACATTACACAGGCTGCGCGTGGTATAATGCTCGACGGTGCCGGCCTGTTAGCTATCATGCCAAATTTGGCGGCTCTATTGGTAATGAGTTTTATTTTTATACTGCTAGGTGTGCTTCTATTTCGATGGGAATAGGAGCTATAAAACCACCTATCCCCCCCAGGCGTCAGCTTAAGGCGGCAGGTATTGAATTGAGGTTAGAATATGTTTCATTTAAGTGAAGAACGTCAGATCCTGTTGACACAAAAAATCATGAGTACTCTTGATGAGTGGGGTCTGTGTGCGGCAGACCAGGTAACGGTTTTAAATTTACCGGAAGGCACCCGCACTCGTAAGTTGCGTGCTTTTCATGAGGATACACCACTACCAAAAGACGATAATGTCGAATTCAGGGCTGTTCGAATTCTAGGCATTATAGACGCCCTGCGCACTACCTACCCTAAGAATGAGACCATGGGAGCACGCTGGATGAAAAAACCACACCGGCGCTTCCAGAATCGCCCACCACTACAAATACTGGTTGAAGAAGGTAATACTGGTGTAGACAGTGTGTTGGCTGAGCTAGATTGCTCTTATGCCTGGGAGTTAAATAGCGCCCAACCCAGGTAATTGTTTGGTAAGCCCTGTCCTGCCCCGGTGTTGTTATAAGGTTACTTCTTGATTCAGGCGTTTACAGGGAAGGGTGTGCTATTTATTTGCCTTTCACACCTGTGATGCATTCAAAGCAAGTGTTGTGCTTTGTAACAGGGATTTAATCATTGCATATGCCCCTCCAGGAACAAAATTTGTATGCGTGGAAATGCTGCCTGATGGGCAAGTGAATATTGAATAAGTTTTATTGAAAAATTAAATAAGGCAATCCATTTGCTCCAGGCATATACTTACTTGCGTCGTTCTAATGTTAATTTGAATGCTATAAAATAACCGTAATTAATGCTACACAATTCGAGTAGAATTTGAATTTACAATAAATGATAAACGCTTGAAAAGTTGTAATTAAAATCAATAAGATGGGATAAGTTATGCCAGAATTCAAAGTAGAATTGGATGTAAGAAATGAAATATGTCCTCAGCCAGTTATGAAAACTAAAAAGATACTGAAAGAGATGAGCAGTGGTGAGGTTTTGCATGTAATGGCAACTGATCCTACATCAGAGCATGATATTGAAATATTGTTAGGGGCGTTAAGGGATTCTTTAATTGAGAGTAGTTTCGAAAATGGTGTTTATCATTTTTATATAGAAAAGATATAAATAATCTAATTAAAATATATCTCATCGCATCGTGCAGCCATAATAAAGTCATTAAGAAATAAACCGTTAAGGGTGTGTGTCCACCAGCTTATCGTTACCTGACCCCATTCAATACAGATTTTGGGGTGATGGTTTGCATGAGCAGCTAGTTCTGCAATTTTATTTGTAAACGTCAAAGCATTAGCATAGGTTTCAAATTTATAAACTTTTACTAAATGTGTGACATCATTTTCAATTTCCAGGTGCCAGTTATCTAGCTGTTTTAGATGGAGGTTGATTTTTTCATTAGATAAAGTGCAGCTGGAACTATTGCAAATAAGTAATGACAGGTTTGCTAAGGTATTCATGTGCTATTCTCAGTTTACTGTCCATATAAATAAAAAGTACGGTTAGTGAGTATGAGTGGAATAATAAAAGACCAGTCAAGTATAGATGATTTCAGGCTAGAGTTAAGCATGCAGAATAAAGCGTTTTTATTATTCACAGATTTGCCAGCTGAAAAAGTCTTTTTACAGTTTGAAGGAAAACTAGAAAATATACCTGTAGTGTGGAATGCCTGCATTCGCACTGTAGAGGAGTACTCCAGAGAACATCCAGTTTCTGATGATCCACATCAGTTTATTGATATCAAAGTAGAAAATGAGGTATATAACTTAGAAATTGCACTTAATATTAAGCAAATCAACCAGGCTGTGATAGAAGGAACTATAATTATGATAAGAAAATATAAAAATTTAAGGCCAGGTTGTCATGAATACTGTGTACGAAGCAGAGTCAATTAGGAACAAAAGACTGGAATGAAGCGTATTGTCGTTATTAATACTAAAGGGGGCTGCGGTAAAACGACGGTGTCCACTAATCTTGCTAGCTATTATGCGGCGAAAGGTGTTAATACTGCGTTATTTGATTATGATCCGCAGAGCTCAAGCATGCGTTGGCTCAAAATTCGCACTGATGGCTTGTCAGATATTTATGGCGTGGTTGCACACAAGAATTCTGCAAAGGCAGTGACGATGAGTTGGCAGCTTAGATTGCCTGTTGAAACTCAGCGATTAATTATAGACACCCCCCCAGGGTTGAAAGGCCCCGAACTTAAAGAGCAATTAAAAGGCGTTGATATTATTTTAATACCGGTGCTGCCTTCTCCATTGGATATTTTTGCAACCGCTGATTTTATTCGTGATTTATTGCTTGATGTAAAGGTTAGGCTAAATAGAACCAGAATTGGAATAGTGGTTAATAGGGTTAAAAAAAATACCATCGCTTTTCAATCTCTGGAGCGTTTTCTGAATACTTTAAATATACCAGTAGTCGCCAGTATAAGAGATACGCAAAATTATCTAAGGGCTACTGAGCAAGGTTTGGGTATACATGAACTGAAAGGTAAAAATGTATATGTGGATCGAATGCACTGGAAAAGTGTTATTGAGTGGTTAGATAAAAATTAAATGTGCTTAGTTGATGTTCTGACTATAAAAAAACCTGCGATAAGCCACTGGTGTTCCGCAATTTATATATAAATTAATATACTTCGTCATTCCCGCATGCTTCTAGCGGGAATCCAGTGACTTTGCAGTACTTAAAGGCACTGGATCCCCGATAAAAACGTTCGGGGATGACGTAAATGAATATTGTCATTTTTCATGCTCCTAAAGTAACAAATCAGTTTTCTTATGTATATTACAGTTCGTAGTTAATATTTTGGTAAAAATTATGGGACACCAGTGGTGTTAAGCAGGTTTTTTATAGTCAGAAATAATCGATAGCTATTATCCTAGAAAAATCAGTTGAAAGTGCATCAAGAGGTTGCGCTATAAATGTGCGATCAACTGATCTTTCCAGGATTATGTATGGTTCTTAAGGCTAAATATGCCAAGGCCAGTTAAACCCGATAAAAACAGAAAAAATGTCGCGGGTAGCGGTACAACAGTAATTGGGCCATTTAAACCAACAGCGTATGTCATAAATGAATCACCATTACCAAGATTAACGGAGATACTGTTAATGCTTTGGTTTAAACCAATTCCAAATTCATCTAGATCAATGAATATGACCGAAAGATCATAAATTCCCAGAGTCCCGTCTGATAACAGAACATTGTTAACCATATATTTTTCACCTAAATCAATAAAAGGATCAGCAGGGTTTACAAATAGTTGGGATGATGTAAATGACTGGTTAATATTATTGGCGTCTAAAGAGACTAAAGAGTTTGTATTTGTAGCAGTAATGAAAAATAGAGCTAGGTCATTTCCGTTCTGGTTAGATAAAGCGATATTTTCAAAATTTAGAGCTACGGCAGCATCATCAGATGTACCCTTAATATAAGTATTTTCGGCTGAATCAGTGATTGCACCGGTGACATTTTCAAATACAGATCCGCTAAAGCTGGCAGAGGTAGCCGATGCATCCGTATCTACCTGGTATGGGCCTATACTAATTGCTGAAGCTAGAATTTGGCCTGAAAACAGGCCTAATACCGATATCAATAGTAATTTCAATTTACACATAATGTTTTTCCTTAATTTTAAGCATCACTCAAATGGTTTTTTCATATCTTAAAGACGATTAGCGGGTGTTGTGGGTGTGTCAGTTGGTGCAATGATGATATTTGGTACTTGTGGTGCGCCGGGTGTTACTGGTGGGGCTGGGCGAAATGCAATAGATGCTGCCTCACGTAAAAAAGCCGAATTCTCATTAGGGCGAAAATTTATATTGGGTGTTTTTGCTGGAGGCGGAGTGACTTTAGCTACAGGCCCGGCTGCAGGTTGTATGCCCTGTGCCCATTTGCCCCACGTATAAACGGAGTCTTGATCTAAGGCTATTGCTTTTGCAGGCAATAGAAAAACTAAGAAAAAAAGATAATTTTTATTCATTTAATAAATCCAGTTCAATAAAATACTAAAAGCAAACTGCTTGACCACCAGAGAGTTTAATTATAATTCTAAATGTTTTGGGAGCTTCTGCCCTTATTTAAATAAATTATAAGTATCTCTACGTCGTAGTCTATACCGGTTGTGTGGTTTTAACTAATTTTAGAGTAAAAAATTAAAACAGACATTTATTTTAAGTGATTTGTAAATTCTTATTTAATATATGGAAATTTTGATCTGTAAAAATATTCGACATTATCAGCTAAAATTGTCAGAATAGTTTACAGAAAATAGAGAACAGGAGAAAAGTCCTGTCACAAACTAATCGTGTAAAATCAGAAAAAATAACGACGTAAATTGACTTCATAAACATTTCTATCGTATTCAAATTCACTAATATTAGAGTCATTGTTGGTTAGTGTGTACTGAGCATTAAGCGTCCATGATCTTAGGATGCCATATCGAAAATCATGGCTGAAACCTAATACAGCCATAAATTCTGTTTCATCGCGTTTATCTGTATATCCATTAACCACATCAATAGACATATAACGATAGTCTCGGTTGCTTAAGGTTAAGTATGCTAAAGCATCATCCCAGGCTGGCATTTGCCCACCCAGGTAAAATTCAGCTCCAGTGTAGTGCAGGCTGCCATCTTTGGCCCCATTGTCATGGTATTTAACACCCGCCTGTATGCCGATTGACTGACGTGCAAAAAATTTTGCAAGATCAACACTCCATGAGGTCATAGTGCCAGTCAGGCCCTGGTCACCAGTTTGATCATATTGTCTTGCAGTGGTGGCGTTTTCGAATGTTAATTCCAGATCCTGGTTAAAGCTATAGGTAAACAGAGGGTTGATTGCAACGTACTGAGCATAATCATCCTTGCCAAATATCAGTTTATCGAGTTTGATATTGAACGCTGCGCGCCAGCTTTCTTCGGTAATAAGGGCAGGCCCGGTGTTTAGAGTGAGTACCGAAAGGTTAAATTCGCTATCTCCAGAGCCGTGAACTTTACTATAGGCTGTTGCCTGGGTTAACCATTCAAAATCCGCTATCGAGCCCGCAATATGCAACGCCTGCCCTGCTCGAGAGCGGTGGGAATAACTGAGCATAAATTGCCCACCACTACCACTATTTTTAATAGTATCGTCTGAAAGATTAGGGTTAGTGTCGCGGATGTCTTTGCCTGGTCCGAGGTTTATATTTGAATCTGTAAACATGCCTGCTGATAGATAAATAGAAGAACTAGTACGTTGATTTACAGTGCGCATATCACTCGATAGCTGTGCTAGATATGAGCTAATAGCCAGTTTTACCTTCTCCGGTGTATCAGGATCATTAAAAACCAGATTTAACTGTTCTTTTGCATCTTCATAGCGTCTTGTCAGGTGGTATGAAACAGCCAGCTCAAGTCGCGCACGATTAAGTTCTGGCTGGTTATTTAAAATGGTTTCAAATATTTCAATTGATTTAAAAAGCTCGCCTTCCTGCCTAAACCGTAAGGCATTGTTAAATAGTGTCTCCGGGTCAAGCGCTTCTTCAGCATAAGCAGCTGGCACTAGAAGAGCAGCATATAAAAAGGTAGGTACTAAAATTCTTTTTATCATTTAATTGTCCTTGAAATACAGAAAGTCATTTTTTTCGTGATATTGACGTTTTTTATATGATATTACAAGAAAAACCGCGTTATAAGCTTGTTTGGTAGAGTAATTAAAAGCAGTAATTAAGTCGAATACAAAGTGAAAACTCAATGGATGAATGTTTTATTCTAAGGTCTTGGTCTATTATATTTAATAGTTGTATACGGTCAAAGTTACTAAATTATATGTTTATTTAATTTTAAATGAGGAATAACAGCTTGAATGGTAGAAGGATATCCCTGTTACGATTTTGTTGTTTAATGTTTGTGCTATTGCCTGAGATAAGCACAGCTGGTTTGTTTGGTTATAAGGAAAATGAACGTAAAAATTTAAATATCTTTCCACAGTGGCTGTCCGTATTAGAGCGAAATATAAAACAGAATGCTCCTCAGGGAAATTGTGAGACTAAAGAGCTAGACCAGTGTCATGTTAAAAACTGGTTAGGTTATTTGAAAAGTATTCGCCACCTACCAAAGATTAAACAAATTAACAAAGTCAATTTTTATGCAAATGAGCATGATTATATTCTAGATATTGAAAATTATGGTGTTAATGATTATTGGGCTACACCAGGAGAGTTTTTAAATAATAGTGGTGATTGCGAAGATTATGCAATTACCAAAATGCTCTCATTGAAAATGTTGGGTTTTGATATGCGGGGTATCAGGTTGGTGGTTTTGCAAGATACTAATTTAAGAATGGCCCATGCTGTTTTAGCGGTTAGCACGAAAAATGATATTTTGATTCTGGATAACCAGGTTGATGAAGTGGTTTCACATAGACATGTTTTACATTATGTTCCAGTCTATGCGGTGAATGAAAATAACTGGTGGATGTTTTTACCCCAATAAATTTATATGATGAGTGCAATGTCATGAAAATGAGTGAAGATAAAATATCAGAATGAATGATGAGAAAAAAATAAAAATAAAGTTTACTCCAGCATTGGCTAATGGGCTACTAATAATTTTTGTAGGAATTAGTGTTTGGCTGATATTTGAATTTGTAGAAAAGGAACGAAACCGTGATTTGTTAAACTGGCAGTCACATCTTGCATTGTTGGCGGAGATTAAATCTACGGCTGTTGAAAACTGGATTGAAGAAAGAAAAAATAAATTAAATAAGTTGGCAGAAAATACCAGTTTGAGGTTGTTTCTATCTGAATATAACAATAGAGATAAAGTGGATAAAACGGTTTTGAGCGCTCTTCGCGGACATGTAAGAAATTTATTAAGATCAAGTGCAGAAAAGTTTGGATTTAGTGGGGGTGATGACAAAGTTAATAATTTAAATATAAATTATTTAAGTGAGTATGGAATTGCAATACTTGGTGGAAATCATAAACCTGTTATGTCGACAAAGGGTTTTCCGAAAAATATTGAAATGCATAAAGACGTTATTGATAAAGCCTATAAGGCTGCGCTACCTCAAGTTATTGAAATCTATTCTGGGCAAAAACAACAGCCAGTATTTGGATATATTGTGCCAGTTTTTAAGGTTCAGAACCTGGATAATAAAGATCCGCTTGGAGTCTTGGTTTTATTGTTGAATCCTTATAATAATTTATATGACATATTAAAAAATGCTCAAAGCGTGACAGAATCTGATGAAAGTTTACTAATCAGAGACGACGGATCAAATATTGTATATATAAGCCCACTTAAAGGTGGGTATAAAATATTTCATCGATTATCAGATAATAGCCAACTAGCCTCATCTTTTGCATATCATAACCCTGGCGGATTTGATGAAATGGTAGATTATTATGGTAATAATGTACTGGTTACAGGGCGAAAAATAAAAAATAGTTCGTGGGGTCTGGTGCAAAAAATTTCCGTGTCTGAAGCGCTAGCTGAGTCTAATAAGCATCAAAATTTTTTATTAACTACATTCATATTAATTGTAATGATTATTGCCTTGTCATTTATTGCGATTTGGCGACATAGTACAGGTATTCGATTAAAAATATTAAGTGATGAGCTTGAGAGGCGTACAGCTTTGCTTAATGCAGTAGCGGATAATATAAAAGACAAAATAGTTTTACTGGATGATAATTTAAAAGTTGTTTATATAAATATTGCTTTCACACAAGCTCTTGGTGTGGATGAAGAAGAAATAAAGTCAAAGCATATATCAAGTGTTTTAGGGAAGGAGGCATCGGAGCTATTATTAAATAGTTCATACGCTGATAGTAAGCCCAGCGTTAAGTCGTTGCAAATAAATGCATGTGAACGGATATATCATGTGACTTTTACACGATTAATTTCGAGTGAGTATACAAGTTCAGGTTTATATGTATTGCATGATATAAGTGATTTAAAACATGAGCAGAAAAAGCGAGAAAAATTAGCTCGGGGTATTATTGGAACACTAGTAAAGGCAGTAGATTTACATGATCCATATTGTCTTAATCATTCTACCCGTACCCGGGATGTTGCAATGGAAATTGCTAAGGAAATGGCGTTATCTACGGACAGGATGGAATCTTTGGAAATGGCTTCGTTGCTGGCTAATATTGGCAAGCTTTTTGTACCTAAAGAAATACTCACTAAAATGGACGCCTTGTCAGTAGATGAATCAAGTCAGCTGAAAAAGCATATTGAGTTTGCGGTGGATATACTTTCTGAATTATCTTTTAATGGACCTGTGGTAGAAATAATTTCACAAAAAAATGAACGACTAGATGGTAGTGGCTATCCAAAAGGGCTCGTTGAAAGTGAAATAATGCTTGAGTCTAGAATATTAGCGGTGGCAAATGCCTTTGTGGCGATGGCAAGTTCACGGGCTTATCGTGAGGGGCACGCGGTGAAAGATGTGGTAGATATCTTGATAGAACAATCAGGCACGCTATATGACCGCCATGTGGTTGCGGCATTATTTCACATATCTGAGAATAAAGCGGACTGGAAAACCTGGCAGAGTACATAAAATTGTAGAAATTAGCATCGAAATAATAATTCAATGATTTAAGCAGGGTGAATTTGTTAGTGGTGCAATAAAAATAGTGCAAGCTATTGATTCCTTAAGCTAAATAAAATAATAACGAAAATACAATAGACAAATTTAGTTTGTTTTTTGAACATAACTCGTCAATTTGAATTAGTATATTAGGATTAACTGTTTGTTTTTTAATTCAATGACAGACATTATTAACTGTTACAAAAATAAATGAATATACGTCGGGGGCTAGCGGCATCATGTATGAATCCTTTTACGGGCTTAGGGAAAAGCCGTTTACACTCTTACCTGATCCGGACTATTTATATTTAAGTCCTAAGCATCAACGTGCGTTGACGCTTTTAGAATATGGCATGATGAATCATGCAGGTTTCAGTGTGATTTGTGGTGATACAGGAGCTGGCAAAACTACATTGATCCGTCGCCTTCTTGTTGAGTTGGGAGATGAAATTAGAGTTGGCCTGATAACCAATACACATCATTCATTTGGTGAACTGTTAAATTGGGTTCTTATGGCATTTGGGCTTGATGGTGACGGTAAAAGCAAGTCGCAGATGCATCAGATGTTTATTGAGTTTTTGATAGAACAATATGCACAGAATAAACACACCGTTTTAATTGTTGATGAAGCACAGAACATGGGAGCAGACACTCTGGAAGAGCTGCGCATGTTATCAAATATCAATGCGGATAAAGATCAGTTGTTGCAGGTTATCCTGGCAGGCCAGCCCACATTACGAGAAACATTACGTAAACCTGAGTTAATGCAATTTGCACAACGTATTGCTGTAGATTATTACCTTGAATCACTGAGTGCTGAAGAAACCAGTGAATATATACATCATCGTTTAGGTGTGGCGGGAGCACAAAAATCTATTTTTACTGATGGTGCCTGTAAAGCTGTTTTCAAGTATAGTGGCGGCACGCCCCGGTTAATTAATCTACTTTGCGACACCTCACTCGTGTACGGTTTTGCTGAACAAAGCGAAATTATAGAAGCACAACTTGTGCATGATGTTGTTCGTGAACAACATAGCAACAGCATAATTCCAACATTCAATTCTGTTCAGCCTGTAGTGGGAGATAAAGCAACGCCCGAGTTCGTGAATGCTGAGCCAGTTGTTGATCAATCGAAAAAAGTAACTGAACAAAATGTCAACCATGACAAGGTAGAAGAAAAACGTTATGCACCCGAACAATCAGTTGAGCGATTGTTAAGCCAGTCAAAAGAAGAAAATGATGAATTACTTGCTAAAATGACACAGCAAGTAGTGCAACAAAGTATGGGTGCCAGTACAGTAAATAGTGTAGAGCAGCTTGCATCGGTAACACATACTAAAATACAGTCAGGCGTTGAGAGAGCTAAGATTAAAAGCGTCACTTCTGAAAACTTGAAAGATAGGCCTGAAGATATAAAAGATGACTCTAATGTCACGCCAATTAAAATCAAAAAGCCTGACGTAAATATGGATGTTGAAGTAAATGCGGGTGTTGAAGTAAATACGGGTGTTGAAAAAGAAATGCAAATGCCAGAAAACAATGAGGCTTTAAAGCCAGAAGTTGCACCAGGCCCTGAAGACGCTATGCAGATTGCTGAAAAACTTCAGGCAGAAAAACTTCGGGCAGAAGATGTTTATCCAATAGTTCATATTGAAGAAAATCCAAAAAAAGGATTCAATATGGTTTTATTGGGTTTGGTGGGGGGCATGTTTGTCGCATCAATTATGATGATGGTGACTGCCTGGATGATGTATGGTGCAAATGACAAGAATAACCAGCAATTAGCGCAGCAGAATAAAAATCAACAAATTCAGCGAGATGTAGAAAATCGTGAACTGAAGGCCCTGCAAAAAGAACGTGATGCGGCTATAGCGGTTACACGGGCTCTGGAGAGGGAGCGAGATGCGGCATTAAATGCAGCCAGGGTTCAGGAGGAAATACGCGCAGCAGAATTACGTGCTGCTGAACTTATTGCTTCTCAACAGCAATTGACTGAAAAAAGATTACAACAGCTCAGGGCTAGAACAAAAGAGGCTGAGCTTGCTGAATCTAGAGCATTAGAAAGAGAGCGAAAACTGCAGCAGAAAGCACAAAAAAGAGAGGCTGAGCTTGAAGAGAAGCGCCTGATTTTGCATCGTAAAGAACAAATGCGTCTGGAGGCATTAACTATTGAGACAGAAATGTTAAATAAGCGATTACAGGCGGAACAGAGTGTAGTGGCGGAAGTGGTTGACATTGAGCCAGAGGTAAAAGTTAAAGAAAAGACAAGGGAAGACAATAAAGAAAAAGCAAGGAAGAGTTTTTCAGCCAATCCATGCAATAGCCCTTCAGCTAAATTCCTTTCTACGTGTAAAAAGTAAGTGTAGATATTATTATGTTTAAAGCATTATAAATACAACAAAATGCTATATATTTGTTTAAGAACAACATCTAATTCAATTATACTGGCTAGTAAAATGACATGGAT
>Ga0316207_10004598_pt1 | contig 11895 bp, 12 predicted proteins | sample 6weekpyrite_MG_FD_204943 | JGI IMG/M metagenome (GOLD analysis project Ga0316207, IMG submission 204943) | Microbial mat bacterial communities from mineral coupon in-situ incubated in ocean water Damariscotta River, Maine, United States -... | ecosystem: Environmental > Aquatic > Marine >... | reverse complement strand
TACCCATACAACACCTATCGCAGCACGTAATAATGAGCAATGGAAATTAATGTTGCATGTCAGTACGGCCAACCCGAATAAATTAAACATTGTACTTGACGAGGCTGAAGCATTATTAAACCAGTACAAAAATTCATCACGTAAACTTGAACTTGAAATATTAACAAACAGAGAAGGTTTAGCATTAGTAAGCAATAATGGTAAAAGCTACAATAAACGATTACAGAATCTACAGAAGCAATATGAAAACCTTGCTGTTATGGTCTGTGGACAAACGTTAAAAAAAGCTCAACAAATCAAGGGTAAAAAACTCACACTTTTGCCTGGCACGAACATCGTTCCATCCGCAATAAATCAAATCGTTAAACGCCAACAAACAGGCTGGTCGTACATTAGAATCTAAAGCTATTTTGGCTCTCGTTATGTTAAAATTAGCGCCATTATGTATAAGCGACATTTTCACAGAACTAAACGACGTCTACTTTCTATAAACAAATGGAAAGTCCGTTTAGTTTTATGGGGAGGAGCTATATCTCTCGGACTTATTGCGGCATTGTTTGCTTTAGGCAGCCATCACTCTGATGAGCTATATCATCAACTTTATCGTGAGCAGCCAATAATTGCGTACGTGCTTCCTCCACTCGGTTTAACATTAATAGCATGGCTAACGCGTCGTTTTTTTCAGGGTAGTGAAGGTAGCGGTATCCCCCAGGCCATTGCTGCACTCTCTATGAAAAGCCATACCATGCGTTCAAAGGTGCTTTCTTTAAAGGTTGCCTTTGCAAAAATATTTCTAACTTGTCTTGGCTTGCTCAGTGGCGCATCAATCGGCCGTGAAGGGCCCACCGTCCATGTTGGTGCATCTATTATGTATTCCTTACGTAAATATATGCCTAAGTTACGCAGTAATGACATGACCCGCGTACTGATTCTTGCTGGTGGTGCAGCGGGAATATCTGCTGCTTTTAACACGCCGCTCGCAGGTATTATTTTTGCGATTGAAGAAATGAGTCGTTCCTTTGAAGAACGAAAAAGCGGTACCCTATTAATCGCAGTTGTTCTTGCCGGTGTCACCGCACTTTCAGTATTAGGTGAATACACTTACTTTGGTCAATCAACAGAAAGTATTGCATTTTCACAAGCATGGATTGCCGTCATTGCTTGCGGTGTTGTGGGCGGTTTACTCGGTGGATTATTCAGCAGTAGCTTAATTTATGGCACCCGACAAGTTGCTGCCTACTTAAGCGCATATCCCATTCGCATCGCTTTTTTTTGTGGCCTCATATTAAGTCTGCTAGGTTTTTTATCAAATGGGCAAACATTTGGCACAGGCTATCTGGAAGCAAAAAATTTAGTCGATGGGGGCGAAGCATCACTCGCCTTCCCCTTTTATAAATTATTAGCCACCGTCACCTCTTATTTAAGTGGTATACCGGGCGGTATTTTTGCCCCCTCTCTTTCCATAGGTGCAGGACTGGGTGCAGACCTCGCGCATTTTATGCCAAGCCTTCCTTTTTCGGCTATCGTGATGCTCGGCATGGTGGGTTATTTTACTGGTGTAGTTCAAACACCGATCACGGCCTTTGTTATCGTCATGGAAATGACCGATAGTTCATCCATGCTCATGCCGTTAATGGCAACAGCTTTAATTGCAAAATCTGTTTCACATCTAGTATGCCCTACGCCAATATACCAAGCTTTGGCCGAAGCGTATTTGTACAAAACAACTCACGCAGAGAACGACAAAAAATAATATGAAAACCAAACAAATCCTAATTAGTATTTTTGCAATTATTCTTCTCAGTAGTATTGTCTACTTATGGCTTGCACCTTCGGGCGGACAACAAGCACCTGACTTAACCTTACAGTTAATTGATGGAAAAAAACTTAAACTCTCAAGCTTAAAAGGCAAACCGGTTCTTATAACGTTTTGGGCAACATCATGCCCCGGTTGCATTAAAGAAATGCCGCATTTGATTGAGCTTTATAATGAACTGCATGAACAAGGCTTAGAAATCATTGGTATTGCTATGCCATATGATCGGCCTGATTATGTAATGGAAATGGTTAAACAAAAAGAATTGCCTTACCACATTGCTTTTGATTTAAAAGGGGAAGCGGTTCGTGCTTTTGGCAAGGTCAGTTTGACGCCAACCTCTTTTCTCATTGATGATCAGGGTCAAATTGTGAAAAAGAAAATTGGCGAAATGAAAATGGATGTTTGGAAAAAACGTATTCATCTTATTTTAAACAATAAAAATAGTTAAAAGGAATTCAACCATGTGGTTAAAAGCCTTACATTTAATTTTTATGGTAACGTGGTTTGCAGGTTTATTTTATTTGCCGCGCCTGTTTGTTTATCACGCTACATCTGAAGATAAAATTAGCCGTGATCGTTTTAAAATTATGGAACGTAAACTTTTCTACGGCATTATGACGCCAGGCGCTATTTTTACTATTGGCTTTGGCATCGCAATGTTAATAGATTATGCATGGGCAAGTTTTGGTCAGGATTTATGGCTACATTTAAAACTTGCTATAATTGTTTTACTTGTTGTTTATCATATTATCTGCGGCAAGTTTGTTATCGATTTTAAAAATGATAACAACAAACACTCTCATGTTTATTATCGTTGGTTTAATGAAATCCCTGTACTCATGTTAGTTGCCATTATTATTCTCGCAACGGTGAAACCACTTTAATGCAAATATCTCCTCCTTCTGTTTTATGTTTATCGGGCTTCGATCCTTGCGGTGGCGCAGGTATTCAAGCCGATATTGAAAGCATCGCCAGCATGGGTGCACATGCCGTACCTGTTATTACAGCCTTAACAGTGCAAGACACTAAAAATGTTTATGATGTTCAGGCTATTGATACAAACCTGTTCATCGATCAAACAAATAAGTTGCTTGAAGATGTCTCCGTTAAAGCAATTAAAATTGGTATGGTTGGTTCTATTAGCATCATTGAAGCTATCGGTAACATTCTAAAACAAAATGCTAACTTACCGGTTGTTTATGATCCTGTTCTTGCTGCAGGTGGCGGAAAAAATTTCACACAAGGCGGCATGCTTAATGCAATTAAAGAATACTTATTACCGCACACCACTATCCTAACGCCGAATAGTCCTGAGGCACGCAAGTTAAGCGGTCAAAACGATCTTAAAGAATGCGGCCTTAACTTAATGCAACAAGGTTGTGAGTCTGTTTTATTAACCGGTACGCATGAAGAAAAAGAACACGTCGATAACTTATGGTTTAACCAGAGTAAGTATGTTGAAACCTTTAGTTGGGATCGGTTACCGCATCAATACCATGGTTCCGGTTGCACCGTAGCCTCCGCCATCGCCGCATTGGTCGCCCAAGGACTTGATGGCTTTAATGCGGTTAATGAAGCGCAAGATTATAGTTGGCACACATTGAAACACGCTTATCGCATTAGCGCTGATGGCCAGTACATTCCACACCGTTTTTATTGGCAGCATCTTGATGAATAAAATCACGATGAATAAAAAACTAAAAGGGCTTTATGCGATAACTGATGCAAAACTAATGGGCGATAATTTGCTCAGTATGGCAGAACAAGCCATTCTCGGCGGCATCACTATTTTACAATACCGAAATAAAACCGCTTCCATGACGCAACAAGAAAAAGAAGCGTTGGCTCTTGCAAATCTTTGTAAAAAAAATAATGTTCTCTTTCTTATTAATGACAATATTGAACTTGCTATCAAAGTCAAAGCCGATGGCGTTCATCTCGGACAGTCTGATTCAAATATTCAACAAGCGCGTGAACAGCTTGGCGATAAAATTATAGGTGTTACCTGCCATAATGACATCAAACTTGCATACTTAGCAGAACAACAAGGGGCAGACTACGTTGCCTTCGGCCGCTTTTATACCTCACAAACAAAACCTTCAGCCTCCCCCGCCGATATCACTATTTTAAGTGAAGCGAAAAAAAACTTGTCACTTCCAATAGCAGCGATTGGAGGCATCACGGTGAAAACGGCTTCAATACTGCTTAATCAGGGAGCAGATATGCTTGCGGTTATCCAGGGCATTTTTGCTCAGGATGATGTATCTGCCGTAAGCCAGCAATTTGTTGAAATTATAGATTCACCTAAGTAGCCGGTCTGACTTATAATGCTCGATTAGTTCCCTGAAAAGCACCAATTCAAAGTTAACAATAAAATGATTAAGGAAAAATGCTATGTCCCGCTCTAAAGAACTTTTTGCCGCAGCTCAAAAACATATTCCCGGTGGTGTAAATTCACCAGTACGGGCGTTTAGTGGTGTCGGTGGTGATCCCGTATTTTTCAAAAAGGCGAAAGGTGCCTATGTTTATGATGAAGACGGTAATCAATATATTGATTACGTCGGTTCATGGGGCCCAATGATAGTCGGACATGCACATGATGATGTATTAAAAAGTGTTCAAGAGACAATGCAAAATGGCCTTAGCTTTGGCGCTCCCACAGAACTAGAAACCCAAATGGCCGATAAAGTCTGTAAATTAATCCCATCCATGGATATGGTTAGAATGGTGAGCTCGGGCACTGAAGCAACCATGAGTGCACTACGACTAGCACGTGGTTATACCGGTCGAGATAAAATTGTGAAGTTTGAAGGTTGTTATCATGGTCATTCAGACTCGTTACTTGTTAAAGCAGGTTCAGGGGCATTAACACTAGGAGTCCCAACATCACCCGGTGTTCCAGCTTCACTTGCTGAACATACCATTACATTAAGTTACAACAACCTTGATCAAGTTAAGCAAACCTTTAAAGAAATCGGTTCACAAATCGCCTGTATCATCGTCGAACCAGTTGCTGGAAATATGAACTGCATTCCACCTGTTGCAGGTTTCCTTGAAGGCTTGCGTGAGGTTTGTGATGAACACGGTAGTGTACTCATTTTTGACGAAGTTATGACAGGATTTCGCGTGTCATTATCAGGTGCACAAGGTCGCTACAACATTCAACCAGACTTAACGACTTTAGGAAAGGTGATCGGTGGCGGCATGCCTGTTGGCGCTTTTGGTGGTAAACAAAAAATTATGGAACACATCGCTCCACTTGGCCCTGTATATCAAGCAGGTACTTTATCCGGCAACCCGGTCGCGATGGCAGCAGGATTTGCAACATTAAATATTATTTCTCAAGCCAACTTTTATGAAACATTAACTAAGCAGACTGAAAAGTTAGCAAAGGGCTTAGAAGAACGAGCAGCCAAAGCAAATGTCCCACTAACAACAAATCAAGCAGGTGCAATGTTTGGGTTCTTCTTCACAGAAGAAAAAAACATCAGTACCTTTGAGCAGGTTAGCGCATGCGATGCTGAACGCTTTAAAAAATTCTATCACGGCATGTTAGCAGAGGGCATCTATCTTGCTCCTTCCGCTTATGAAACAGGTTTTGTTTCAAGTGCACACAGTGATGAAGATATAGAAAAAACATTGGATGCTGCTGAGAAGGTATTTTTGACGTTATAAAACTTGCTTTGTCATTGCGACATTCTCGCAATGACAAGCTATAGCATTTCCATAGAAACTAATAATGGATGAAGACATTCGATTCGATCTTCAACATTCCCCATCAATAACATTTTTTGTTTATCTTTGAACTCTAAAGGCATGAGTTCGATAAGTCGGGCGCTAACCCATTCAATGTCATCGTAAAATTTTTCCATTGTGGTATAAGGGGGTTCGAGCAAAGCAATAATTTGTTTTAAAAGTTTAACCAATTCCTCTGAGTGCTTTTCAGTTGTAGGCTCTTCAAATTTATCTAATAATTCAATTTCTGCAACAACAAGCTGATTAGGCTTTACTTCACTCGATACCACTTTAAAACGTTGTTCACCTTTTAAGGTTACACCCAACATACCATCATTACGTTTATGCCAATATGAGATTGAACTCATTGTTCCAATATCATGAGCTTTCGCAGCAGCGCCTGCCTCTTGTCCCTCTTCAATTAGAATCACGCCAATGCCTTTTTCTGACTTCATACAATCACTCACCATATCTAAATAGCGAGGCTCAAAGATACGTAAAGGCAAAGAACCACCAGGAAACAAAACAGCATTAAGAGGGAATAGTGGAATTATCATTTTTTTCTACGACATCCATTTTTTACAACATCCAGCTTTTTAAAAACATCTAAATTAAAAAAACACGTAAAAATTTATAAACTTAGCATCTCATCTAGTGTGGCACAAAATACGAAAAAACCCAGTTTTTACTCTTCACCCCAACGTGGCGTCAGTTCATGCTCGATTTTCAAGTGATCCAAAATACGTGAAACCATGAAATCAATAATCTCTTCTATTTTAGTAGGATTATTATAAAAACCCGGGTTTGCCGGCATTATGGTTGCGCCGGCTTGCGATAATCGCAGCATATTTTCTAAATGAATGTGTGAAAAAGGTGTTTCTCTTACTACCATGATCAACTGTCTCCTTTCTTTTAGCATCACATCTGCTGCACGCTCGAGTAAATTATCACTGTTACCATTTGCAATTGCCGCCAATGTTCCCGTGGTACAAGGGCAAACGACCATCGACATTGCCTTGTGTGAGCCACTTGCAATCGGTGCAGTCCACTGTTCCTGACTAAAAACTTCTAATTGCCCCGCTTCTGCGTTATACAGCTTAGTAAAAAAACGTGCCATTTCCGCAGATTTTGCCGGTACTTTTAATTCGGTTTCCATCGATAAAACAATTTGCGCTGCCTTCGACACCATTAAATAAACAGGTGTGCCTGCGTCGAGTAAGCATTGCAGTAAACGTAACGCATACTGCACACCAGAAGCGCCTGTTAAAGCTAAAATAACGGGGGGTTGTTTTTCGTTTGCCATGAACTATCTCTATATGTTTTCTAAAATATCCTGGATTTTAAAGTGTGCTTGATTTTAAAACATCTAGTAATCGTTGATGAATATTTTCAAACCCACCGTTACTCATAATTAAAATATGCTCATCTGTTTTTACTTCACTAACCACTTTGTCAATAATAGCTTGTGTTGATGAAAATACCTGTATCGAATCTGAATTTAATTCTGCAGCTAAATCCCAGTCTAAACTATCTGCCTGATATAAATACACCTCATCAGCCAGTTGCAACGAATTTGCCAGCGTTGCTTTGTGTACACCCATTTTCATTGTATTTGATCTGGGTTCTAAGATAGCGATAATTTTTTTATTACCCACATTTTTTCGCAAGCCATCAAGGGTCAATTCAATTGCCGTTGGGTGGTGTGCAAAATCATCATATACCGTGATCCCCTTCACCACACCGCGAACTTCCATACGGCGCTTTATGCCTTTAAAACCCGACAAGCTTTCAACTGACAAAGCCGCGGGGACTCCAACATGCCTTGCTGCTGCAATCGCTGCTAGCGCGTTTTGCACATTATGTTTACCCAACATTGACCATTTTGCGGTAGCAATTTTACTGTTATCAAACATAACATCAAACTCACTGCCATCCTCAGTAAGCGGATTAGCTTGCCAGCCTTTTGTTTGAGTGCCAGAAAAATATTCAAGAGGTGTCCAACAACCTTTCTTTAATGTTTCATCCAGATATTTGTCTTCAGCATGACTAATGATCAAGCCATTAGCTGGAACCGTACGAATTAAATGATGAAACTGCGTTTGTATTGCTTCGATATTGGGAAAAATATCAGCATGATCATATTCAAGATTATTTAAAATTAAAGTACGTGGGTGGTAATGTACAAACTTAGAACGCTTGTCAAAAAAAGCGGTATCGTATTCATCGGCTTCAACAACAAAAAAAGGTGTCTCACCCAGACGAGCAGAAATGCCAAAATTGTCAGGGATACCGCCAATCAAAAAGCCCGGTGACATTTTGTTATCTTCAAGCAACCACGCCAATAAACTTGCCGTTGATGTTTTACCGTGTGTTCCCGCAACCGCCAGCACCCAACGATCGTGTAAAACATAATCCAACAACCATTGCGCGCCAGAGGTATAACGTAATCCTTGTTCTAATACCGCTTCAACCGCAGCATTTCCGCGCGACAAGGCATTACCAATCACTACAATATCTGGCTCTGGTTTCAAATGCTCCGCTTCATACCCCTGCATCAAAGTGATACCTTGTTCTTCGAGTTGCGTGCTCATTGGCGGGTAAACATTCGCATCCGATCCACTTACGCTATGACCCAACTCACGTGCTAACAACGCAAGCCCTCCCATAAAAGTGCCACAAATACCAAGAATATGAATGTGCATAATTTTCCTTAAACTTTAAGATGCATTGGCAGGCAATAAAAATTCAGCAACCAAGATGCCAAAAAGCAAATAACTTATCGATATTATCATAGACATGAATACGTTAACGGATAAAGCATGGCGAAATATATGTGCATTCACTGCGAGACGCCAGATATTATCTGCCAAAATTAAAAAACCAAATGGCTTAACCTCTTGCGGCGATGCATTTAACATTAATAACGCCGGCATTAGAACCAAACTAATAAATAATCCCGAACCTGCAATAGCCGTTATGGTTTGTAAACCTCGTTCAACGTAGCCCACTAATTTTAACAAGAAATAAACAGCGGCCAACAAAACTATATTATAAATAACTATCGTCATTGTTATTTCCAGGCTCGTTAATCTAGGGATTAATATAGAAGAACTGAAACTATCAACAATAATAGCCGCTAAAACAACGACAATAAGAAAATAAAACCTTACAGGTAGCGCTTGAGGCCCTGATCTTAGACGACATATATCCCAAAATATTTTGCTTAATTGCAACATTAGACCGTTTTACTCTTATGCTTGTTTTCAAGCAATATCTTACCTTGCATGACTCGTACAAGAAATAGCATTTTGCTATTATAAAGCCCTGCTACCCTTTAGGATTATTAGAAAATGTCGAATAACACCTCTAACGAGTATGAAATTTTATATGTTGATACTGATGATAAATTACAACAACTTTGTGACAGCATAAAAGAGGCTCCTGTATTAATACTCGATACGGAGTTTATTCGTGAGAAAACCTACCGCGCAAAGCTTTGCCTATTACAAATTGCCACAGACAATATTGTAGCGTGTGTCGATCCTATTGCGATTAATGACATCAGCACATTAATGGATATCATTAACGATCAAAGTAAATTAAAAGTCTTACACGCTGCACGGCAAGATTATGAGATATTTTATGATTTAACCAGGCAACTCCCTCAACCTCTATTTGACTCACAACTTGCCGCTAGCTTACTAGGTTATGGAGAACAAGTCGGTTATGGTGCTTTGGTCGGTAAGATTTTAGGTATACAACTCGATAAAGCACATACCCGCACCGACTGGAGTAAACGACCATTAAGTGACGCTCAAATTAAGTACGCGAGTGATGACGTGGTTTATTTACGCCAACTATACCCACTGTTAACACAACAGCTTAAGGAACAAGGCAGAGAAGACTGGTTGAATGAAGAATTTTCTGCTTTATGCCAAAAAGATTTATACGTCACAAAGCTCGACGAAGCCTGGCAACGCGTTAAAGGTATCAACCGCCTACGCCCCAGGCAGCTAGCTGCCGCAAAAAATATTTCTCACTGGCGCGAAGAAATGGCGATCAATAAAAACCTACCCAGACGTTGGATTATATCTGATGATATTCTTCTTGCTATCGCACAACTTCTACCAAAAGACAAATCTCAACTCGAATCAATTGCAAATATTAAAACAGCTTTTATTGATAAATCAGGAAACGCCATACTTAACTGTGTTAAAAAAGCATTAGAACTTGATGATGCTAGCTTACCTTCAGTAAAAAAACCAAAACGATTGACAGCAGATCAGGAAATTATTGCAGATCTGTTATTGGTTCAGCTAAAAATTATTGCTAACAAACAAAATATAAGCGCATCCAATATATCTAATCGAAAAATGCTTGAGAAATTAATCAATGGGGAAACAGATATAGCACTGCTAAAAGGCTGGCGTTATCAGCTTGCTGGTAAAAAAATCCAGGAGCTGTGTAATAATAAATTTGGTTTACGTATAGAAAACAACAAGGTGACCGAAGTTAAAATATAATGAAAGAGCAATACCAATATCCCTGGCGCTATAACAATTCTTTTGAGTTGCTGGTTGATGGTACTGATTATTTTTCTTCCATGTTAGAAGAAATAAAAAACTCCAAAAACATCATTTTATTTGAGTCCTATTTGTTTGAATCAGGCAATATTGCCAACAACTTCATAGACGAATTAATTTCAGCAAAAAAACGTGGCGTTAATGTTTTGCTTTTACTCGATGAATTCGGAGCAAAAAATTTAAATGACATCGAAAGAAACCGGTTATTAGAAGCAGAAATTGAACTTGTTTTTTATAACCCTGTAAATATTTTTCAATTAGGAAAAAGCTTAAAGCGCAATCACAGGAAATTATTAATTGTTGATGAGAATACGGCCTTTATTGGTGGTGCAGGAATTACTGATCAGTTTAGTGCACATATAACTGACAATGCCTGGCATGATGTCATGTTGAAAATAAAAGGAGATATTGTTTCTGATTTACGCCATTCCTTTTATCAGGTATGGGGGAAAGATAATTCTCCGTTAATACTAGGTGCCACACCAAAGCCTGAAAAAGAAAAAAACAAATCACACGTTTTAATTGCATCTGGTACTGAAAGAAATGAAATACTTCGCGCAATCATTAATCGAATACGAGCAAGTAAAGATCGCATATGGTTAACTTCACCCTACTTTATTAGCAGCTGGAAAATTCGACGCGCATTACGCTATGCAGCAAAAAAAGGCGTTGACGTTAGACTTCTTTTTCCCGGCCCACACAGCGATCACAAATGGATTAGTTATGGCATCCAGCGATACTATCGTCGGCTATTAAAAGCAAATATATTAATTTACGAGTTTCAACCCCGGTTTAATCACGCAAAAATTATTTTATGTGATAACTGGTATAGCCTGGGTTCAAGTAATCTTGACCGTTGGAATCAATTTCTAAATCTCGACGCTAACATTGAAGTTTATGATACAAAAAGCCATCAACAAATTTTTGATTTATTTGAAAAAAATTTTATAAAAAGTGAAATGGTGACTTTTGAAAAATGGAAAAATAGAGGCCTTAGCCAGCACATTAAAGAGTGGTTTTCTGGGCTTATTATTCTGATTTTAAGTTTTATCAGCCGTAAATTTAAACGTTAATCTTCTTTATTAATTTGAGTATTCAGCACAATTAATGACATGTCATCATGCGCACTTTTTCCATCTAAATGACTAGAAACAGCTTCAACGATATTGTTTCTTAATTTTACCGCATCAACTTCATTTTTAAAGCTATCTATTAGCATGTTCTCATCAAACTCAACACCATCACTATTTTCTGCTTCTATCAGGCCGTCTGAATAAAGCACAACCGCATTATTCCCTTCACAACTTACAAATTCTGTTGTTTCATCAAAAGCCGAGTCAGGAAGAATACCTAAGGCTAAATGTGTAGAATCAAATCGATTAGCGATACCATCATTTTCATTGAGAAGAAACACCGTTGGGTTACCACCATTCCACACTTCAATCACATTACTCTTAAAATCTACTAAAATTAATGAAATCGCAACAAAGCGATTAATGGGCATTATCGCTTTTAATTGCTTATTCATACTTCGAGCAATTTTACCGATACCATAACCATCTTTTGCCATGTGATTAAAAGTTTGAGATACGGGTAATAAAGGAAGTGCAGCGGTTAAACCATGCCCCGTTGAATCCGCGTGCAATAAATAAAGCCGGTTGTCAGAATATTTTTCTGAAATAATCAAGTCACCACTAAAACGCGTTGCAGGAATATGCCAAATATGAAAGTCTTTACCTTCATGCTCACCCGAAGAAA
>Ga0316207_10004597_pt1 | contig 11896 bp, 9 predicted proteins | sample 6weekpyrite_MG_FD_204943 | JGI IMG/M metagenome (GOLD analysis project Ga0316207, IMG submission 204943) | Microbial mat bacterial communities from mineral coupon in-situ incubated in ocean water Damariscotta River, Maine, United States -... | ecosystem: Environmental > Aquatic > Marine >... | reverse complement strand
AGTAATAATAGCCAGTGCAATGGAGCACTAGTCTGGTTCATGAAAGATCTATGGTTAGGGGCTGGCTGGGGAATAATAAGCGCCAACAACATTCCCAAAGCATGTTATTACTACCTTAAAAGATCCTGGCAACCCATTAACATACACATTACCGATGAAGGCTTAAATGGACAACAGATACACTGCAATAATGAGTCGCAAGAGAGTATCTCTGGATATATAAAATTCGATATAATTAATGAATACTACGATATAGTAGAGTCTGCAAAACAAAATATCTGCATTAAAGAGCACAGTAAAATAAGCACTGATACAAGTACTTTATTTCAGCGTTTTATTGATATTAACTATAGTTACAAGTTTGGTCCAGCAGTATATCTTTTCTCTGTTGCAAGCCTTTATGATAGCAACGACAAATTAATTAGCATATCTTCCTGTTTATTACAAAATAAAAAACTAATAAAAATTCCATCTGAATGCATATCTATAAAGGCATACAAAACATCTAACAGCAAGTACACAATTAAGATTATTAGCGAAAAATTTATCTATGCTGCTTCTATTCAATCAAACGACTGTATTGCGAATGACAACTATTTTAATCTTCTACCTGGAACAGAGAAAAATATTGAACTAACTACAAACAATAAAAGCCATAAAAAACTAATTGCTTACTTTAGTGCTATTAATATTGACAGTGAAATTAAGATAAAAGTGGCCGAATCAAAACAATGAGTTCAATAGATATAAATACAACATCAGAATTTGATTTAGGCAATATAACTAGAACCCCTGCCTACATAGGTGACGAGGGAAAAGAGATATTAAGCTGGTACCATGAACCCAATTCTGAAACCACACATACATCAACTATAGTAATTTGCCCCCCAATCGCTGTTGAATACATGAACTCATATAGAACACTTCGATATACTGCTGATTATTTTGCAGCAGCTGGAATACCTGTTCTAAGATTTGACTATTTAGGAAACGGCAGCTCAGTTGAGCACAATAATGAGTTATCTTACATAGAGTCATTTGTATACAGCATAAGAAAAGCCTGTGAATATGCAAAAAAACGAAGTGGAAATGAAAACATAATACTACTAGGTTTTCGAATAGGCGCTCTTTTCTCAGCAATATATAATAAAGAATCACCCATAAAATCTATGATTATTTGGGGCGGAGTCTTTAATGGCAAAAAATATGTTCGTGAACTTAAAGCGTTACAGCTAACTGGGGTAGAGTCTGAAGAAGCATCTGAAGAAAATGAGATCGATGTAGCCGGAACCCTGCTCAGTAAAAGCGAAGCAGAAGAACTATCTCGAATTAATCTAATTAATAACAATACCCCGTACAAAAACATACTACTCGTAAATAGAGACGACTTTAGAAAAGACAAAAAGCAAATAAATCACTGGTTAGAGAATAATGTCAATATTAGTGAAATAGAAACTATAGATTTCCAGGATATAATAACTGATCCACATAACTCAAAAGTACCACACACTACAATCAAGGAAATAGTAAACTCAACCATTAGTGAAATTTCAAATAATACAATAACAAAGCCAATATATAAAGATGCTAAAAACTCAGTAAATTTATCTTATCTGGAAACAGAAATTATTGAACGTTTTGTTAAATTTGGGACTGACAATAACAGTTTTGGAATTATTACAGAACCACTTTCAGTAAACCAAAAACTACCAGTAATCATACTTCCTAATTCAGGCGCCAATCATCACGCGGGGCCAAATAGATTATATGTAAACATTGCAAGAAAACTAGCGTCGATTGGGTTTATCTGCTTAAGATTCGACCTTAATAGTATTGGCGATAGTCTTAGTCATGAAAGACTTGAACATGATGTCTATCCAGCACTATCAGAGAATGAAATAATAGCCTGTCAACAGCTATTATGCAGAAAATACAACACTGAAAAATTCATTCTTATCGGTCTATGCTCTGGCGCCTATACAGCCTTTAATGCTGCTCAGAAAATCAAAAAAAATAACATTTCTGAATCTATTTTAATCAATCCTTTAACATTTCACTGGGAAGAAGGAATGACGCTTAGTGATTCTTCTGTTTCTACTTATCATGCCTGGGGTTGGTACAAAAAAGCCATAACTAATAAAGAAAGCTGGATTAAATTTTTCACAGGGAAAATAAATTATCAGGTATTAATAACTGCATTAAAAGATAGATTGATAGACAGATATGAATCAACTTTTTTAAACCTGTTTCATAGTACAGAAGATAGCCACAACAAATCATCAAAGCTACCATCCAAAATTAATTTTATCTGCAATGAAAGAAATATAGATTTGACATTTATATTTTCTGATACAGACCCGGGGTTAGACATTTTAATGTTAAATTCAGGACGTCTGGTAAAAAAGCTTATTAATATGAAAAAAGTCGCAATTTACACCATAAAAAAATCAGATCACACATTTTCGAAGTATCAACCGAGAAAAAAAGCTATAGAAATACTAGTCAGTCATTTATCCAAAAAATACCTGGATCAAAAGGAAAACATATGAGCCAGACTCAAACAATAGAGAAAATACTTAGCTTTGTACTAAACATTAGTGGAGATTATGATTTCAATTCATTAAGTATAGATACCAACCAAAACTGGGACTCAATGAAACACGTGACAATTATTACGGCTATAGAGAATGAATTTGATATTTTTATAGAAGCAGATGATGCCACACTACTAACATCATATGAAAAAATAATGAATTACGTAAAATCGAATACATAAATTATGTCAATAGGATTTTTAGAGGCGACGAAAATAATCGCTGAAAGCACAACAAAGAAAAGCAAATCATTCACATTTGCCGCTTCTTGTCAGCTTGATAAAATCGATATTTTTTTGAAAGCGCACTTTATAACCCAGGGGTTTAATGCCAATTACGATCTATTACCTTTTAATACATTTCCCCAGTACCTTATTAAAAACAATAAGAATACACATCATATTGTTCTAATATTTCCATGGGATCTATGCCCCGCCCTTAACTGGCGACTTGGAAATCAAAATATAAACACGAATATTAATCAACTTGAAAAAGAAGCCCGAGCTAATATCGAATTAATTTGTCAATTATCAAACGCCACAATAATATATTGCGATACAGATATCCCACCGATTTTATTAAGAAACAATGAATCTTCAATTTTAAAAAACATACTCATAAACATTTGCTTGAAAAATAAGATAAATATAATCTCAAACGAATACTTTTCATTAAATAGTTACATATCAAATGGCTGCCCGATAACAAGCAATAAACTGTCTTCACTAGCCAGTCTAATAACTACTTTATTCTTGAAAAACTCCGAACCTAAGAAAATAATCGTAACAGATTTTGACAATGTAATGTGGAATGGCGTTATTGGTGAAGATGGATTAGATAATATATATTGCGACCAAAGCACGAAAGGATACAAACATTACATCTATCAATCATCCCTTAAAAAACTGGTTAATTCAGGTATAATTTTAGCCGGTGTAACCAGAAACGACGAAACACTTGCTTCCTTAGCATTTTCAGATAAAAGCATGATTTTAGCAGAGTCAGACTTTGTATGCGTTGTCGCAAGCTATAATGCAAAATCATCTCAGATCAGCATGATATCTAAACAGTTAAATCTACCTTTAGAGTCTTTTATTTTTATCGATGATAATCCAGTTGAACTTGAAGAAGTCATGCTATCATTACCTGAGGTAAAATGCTTACTCTTCCCAAAGAGCACTGATAACTTACCAGATTTCATAAACAAATTATTCAATAATTTTAGTTTTGACACTATTACAGATGATGATAAAAATAGAACTGAATTTTACAAAAAGAGATCACTTTCGATATCCCCTTCTGAAAAGCAGGGAGCGGACCTCGATGAGTATCTAATTTCACTTGAAATGAAAATTAATGCAATAGTTTGCAATCAAGATACATCGGTTAGAGCAATACAGCTAATCAATAAAACAAATCAATTTAATGCAAATGGCATTAGAATATCTGAACAACATATTAAAGATAAGCTTTCTGATAATTTACTTCTATTATCTTTCAGTCTAACAGATAATCATGGTAATCACGGTGAAATAGCCTCTATTTTGATAGAAAACAAAAACAAGATTCTTAATTTTGTACTTTCATGCAGAGCATTCCAACGTAATATTGAATATTATGTCTTTCACTGGATACATAAAGAACTTTCAATTGACACATTATGCTTAAACTACATAAACACCGAAAGAAACGAACCATTGCGTATTTTTTTAAGCGCTATTACCGGTAAACAAATCACTGCTGATGGCCAAATTAACCTAGATTTAAATAAAATATGTAGTCAGAATCGTCGTATTGAAGAAATATTCCCAGGAACTGATTAAATTTTTATGTATTTACTATTAGTTAAAAAGGATATGTATGTCTAAAAATGCAATTATTGTTGGAATGCCTCGCTCCGGGACAAGCATGACAACAAACATATTTGCCAAATGCGGTTACTTTATCGCTGAGAATGAATCTAAGGATTTACGTAGTGGTGATGAGTTTAACCCTTCAGGATATTGGGAAGCGGAACCATTAATAAATGCAAATTCAGAGATTTTTTCAGCAGCCGGATATCCTCATGATAACACATGGCTATACGATCAAATTTCTACACAACAAAAAGATAACATACTTGAATTACCACAAACAGATAATCATAAATCTTTAGTTAATATTTATAACTCTAATTCTCCCTGGGTTTGGAAAGACCCTAGACTCTGTTATACAATCGGTTACTGGTGGTCTCTTATGGACAAAAACACCACAAGAGTACTTTTACTAAAGCGTGATCACGAAGAAATATACAATAGCTTTATAAGACTAAAATGGAGAAAATCTAATGCAGATAGCAAAGCCGATGTTCTCGATAGAATTAAAAACCATATTAGCGCAGCTGAAGAAGCCTTAAAAAAATACGATATACCACATATAACCGTAAACTATTCAGATTTTAAAACAGATCCAGAGAAAACTGCTGATTTAATCAGTAATTTCTTTGATTTAGATTTAAACCCAGAAGATCTTGGATTCAAACAAAATTTAAATACAAGCACATTACAAGGTAGACTAATAAAATTTACCGATAGCCTGGGTAACATTTTACCTGACCCAGTTAGAAAACTAATAAAGAAACTAATACCTGGTTTTCTATGGAAGCTAATTTACCCACACAGATATACAGAATAATTACTATCATGAGCAACAACACTCAACATGGTTGGTTGAGAATTGATGAGGTGGACAGCCTTTTCTATAATCTCCACTATTCAACTGCTTCTAAGAATAATACTAAAGCAATTATTCTAATCGGGCCAATTGGCCCTGAATACATGCATTGTCACAGAAGCATTAAATGTCTAGCTAACAATCTTGCAGAAAAAGGCTTTCATACACTCCGCTTTGACCCCATTGGTATGGGCAACTCAACAGCTGATTTAAAATCAGAACTAACCCATGAAAAATGGCCTACATCCCTATCTATATTGAAATCATTTTTAATAGATGAGCTAAATATAGATGATGTTATTTTTATAGCACTACGGTCTGGCTCATTAATTCTTTCAAAATACATGGAAACCACAATTGTAAACTATCCTGTTTTCTGGTTTCCATATATTAACGGAAAGAGATTTGTTCGTGATATTTTAATAATTGACAACCTCTTAAAACTTGAGGAGAACTATACAACAGACAAAGGCCAACCAGTAATTCATGGAGGGGGCTACCCTTTCACTCTGAGCTCTCAAGAGTATTTTAAACATATTAATATTCTCGAATCAACATTTAATAATGGCATTGAATCTCTTTTAATTGAAGACTCTGAAACACCTCCTAACAGTAAATTTATCGATAAATTAACTACTCATTTTAATACCACCAAAGAACTTTCTTCAGGCCTGTCAGAAATGATACAACAGGCCGGATTTTCAGTGATACCTGAGAAAAGTTTCGACATAATATATAACTGGCTTAATGCAACATTTCAAAAATCTGTAGATAATATATCGACAGATAATATTAACACTCCACTTACAACACCAGCCTACAACGAGAAAGCAATAGAAATAAAGCTAGACAATAGAATGATTATGGGTATTTTTACTAACCCCGAGAACAATGCCTTTAGTGAAATATTATTACTGGTAAATGCCGGCTCTGCGCATCACGTTGGTCCAAATAATTTAAATGTTGAACTCGCAAGACAGGCAGCCGAATCAAATATAGCTAGTTTTCGTTTTGATTTAAGCAACTTAGGTGATAGTAACTATTCTGCTGATCCCGAAATCAACACTCCATACCCTGCCATCGCAACTGAAGATATTAATTCTGTAATTTCATACATTAATAAAAACTACTCATGCAATTTAATTTTAGCAGGCTTGTGCTCTGGCGCACACAACATGTTTCACGCTATTTTAAATTCAAATGAAAAAAATATTACAAAACTGATACTTATCAACCCATTGACGTTTTATTGGAAGCCCGGACAGTCGATCAACGCACCTGAAGAAAATAGCACGGAAATCGATGAAACCTATTATTCAAATCAGATTCTTGACATTAAAAAATGGCTATATTTAATTACAAATCCTGTAAAAGTAATGAATATATCGATGTTTTTAGTAAAATATTTTTTATCAAAAATAAAATCATTAATTAATATACCATTAACGCGATTTAATCTAAAAAATCCATCCAGACTGGATTCTGATTTAATAAATGTAATTAATATGAATATTAAAATATCGTTTCTATATTCTGATGGTGACCCAGGTTATAAAATTCTAAAGGCCGATACCCCCATAGTCAGCAATAAATATTTAAATACTGAAAACTTTAAGGTTATTAAAATAAACAATTCAGACCATACATTCTCTTCTATTGAATCTAGAGAATCTCTTATAAATTCAACGCTAAATTGTATTCGTTAAATAACATACGAGGTAAATAAAATGAATAAACTACATACAATATTTTACATACTTACTTTACCACTTATCATTGTCAGTTGTTCTAAAGATTTTGACAGCATGAGCCTTAATGAAAAATCAATACACCAGGAAAACAGATACAATGCTGACAAATCTGAGGACAAAACTCGTAAACCTTTAGAAATATTAAATTTCTCTGACATACAACCAGGCATGAAAGTTTTAGACCTGTTAGGTGGCGGTGGTTATTACACAGAATTGTTTGACTATATAGTTGGCTCAGAAGGCAAAGTTTTTATTCAAAATAATTCACTATTTTTAAGATTTTCTGGCGAAACATTAACAAAGCGTTTAAAGAATTCACGGCTCAAGAACACAGTCAGAATTGATAGTGAATTTTCAGACATGAAACTACCTGAAAACATGGATCTTGTTTTCATTGGTTTAAGCTACCATGATATTTACGTCACCAGAGAGGATCCTGTGATACAGGCAAACAGAGAGGAATTTTTATCTCAATTAACTAGCTCTCTAAAACCAGGCGGGATATTACTAATTGTTGATCATGCTGCTAAACCAGGAACCGGAATATCCATGACCTCAAATCTACATCGAATTGATGAAGAATGGACAAAGAAAGATCTGCAAAGCGCAGGCTTTGAATTTATCAAGTCTCTTGATGTGCTCAGAAATCCTAATGATGATTATAGCTTAGACATCTGGAAAGACGACGTAATATATAAGACAGATCGCTTTATACATATGTATAAACTTAAATAACTAATTTTATTAAACAATAAACGGGATATAAATGAGAGTAGATAGTTTTGATGGGCTTAGAGGGTTTGCGATATTATTAGTTATCTACTTTCACTCTTTTTTTCCATATTCTTCAGGTGGTTTTATAGGTGTAGATATTTTTTTTGTACTAAGTGGTTTCCTAATCACAATTTTACTTACTAAAGAGTACAAATCAAATCTTGGAATTATTAATTTTAAAAATTTTTATATTCGTAGATCCTTAAGATTAATTCCAGCACTATTAACTGTAGTTATATTTTATTATATCTATAATCAGCTATTTGGTAATACTGTAGAGAAAGAAATTTCTTTTAATGCCTCTTTAAGCTCATTATTTTATGTTGCAAACTTTGCCAAAGCATTTGAGTGGTATAATATGGGCTGGCTTTTACCGACCTGGTCCCTCTCTGTTGAAGAACATTTTTATTTAATATGGCCTTTATTATTCTTATTATTAATTAAACAGTTTTCATATAAGAAAAATTTAATATTTTCTGTTGTATTAATCATTATATTATTAAGCATTCATCGCATTATACTGGCGCTGAATGAAGTTGATGTTTTACGATTATATTACAGTACTGATACACACTCAACGGGGCTACTTACTGGTTGCCTATTTGCTATATTAATTGATAAATATGAAAGCTCCAGGTTCTTTACTAGAATATTAATGTATAAAAAACCGATATCATTTACTGCATTTTCTTTTTACATTATTTCCACTCTTTTAGCAGATAGCCACTCACATTCTCTTTATATCTGGTTTTTCCCTGCACTAGAATTAATTAGTGCGATACTCATTTGTTCTTTATACCTGGATAGAGGCAATACAAGCTTCATACTATCAAATAAAGCACTTATTGCACTTGGAAAAATATCTTATGGATTATATTTATGGCACTGGATAGTTTTTAGAATACTAGAGCAGCATTTTAGTTTTGGCCCCTACTTACCTCTAGTTGGAATGGTTGTTTCAGTATTTATAGCTAGCTTAAGTTACTCTTTAATAGAAATGCCATTCTTAAAATTCAAAGATAACTTCTCTCAGAAAGGCAATCACGTTAGTAAACCCGGATAAAGCACCTAAGGATTTTGTTAAACCCTTAGAGGCTAATTAAATAATATTATCCATGAATAAAGACTACGTATGACCATAAGTCATAATCGCAAATATCTTGGGTAATTAAGAATTACACTATATAATTGCTATAGATCCAGAAATAAAACTGGAAAGCTTAATAAAATCATAGGGATAGAATTGAAGATGACCATCGAACTGCTGTTTTTTCTTAGTCTTTTTGGTTCTGCCTATAGTTATTTCCTATACCCAATAATACTGACAATTCTGCCAAAAAAGAACAGCGATAATAGATCTGCATACGATGTAGAATCCACAGAATTACCTGCTATAACTTTTATCATTACTGCTTTTAACGAAGAAAAACACATCGAACAAAAACTTTTAAATACACTAGAAGCTGACTACCCAATCAATAAAAAAGAAATACTTGTAGCCTCTGATGGTTCAACAGATGACACTAATAATATTGTTAAACGTTATAAAGATCAAAACATTACCCTTATAGATGTTCCTGATCGAAAAGGTAAAGAAAACGCTCAATTTCATGCTATAGAAAAAGCATCTGGTGAGATTCTCGTGTTTTCAGATGTAACAACACGCATAGAACCAAATGCTTTACACGTTATTGCTAATGCATTTATAAATGAAAAAATTGGTGCAGTTTCAAGTGAAGACAGATTCCTTAGTGATGATGGCTCAATCGCAGGTGAAGGCGCATATGTTAAGTATGAAATGTGGCTACGTAAACTGGAAAGCCAGGTAAACAGTCTAATAGGTTTAAGCGGTTCATTCTTTGCTGCCAGAAAATCTGTCTGCCTAAAATGGGATATTACAATACCTAGCGACTTCAATACTGCTTTGAATTGTATTGACGAAAAGCTGGTAGCGATAACAGAACCTAATCTACTTGGTTTCTACCCCAATATAAAAGATGAAACAAAAGAATACTCCAGAAAATTACGAACAGTTATCAGGGGAATGGCTGCTTTATACAGAAAAGTACATATATTAAATCCTATAAAATATGGATTATTCAGCTTTCAGCTATTTAGCCATAAATTAATGCGTTGGCTAGTTCCCTGGTTTATGCTGTCTACACTACTGCTTAATATTTTATTACTAAATGAACACAGCTTTTATGTAATAATATTATTTCTTCAAGTCATCTTCTATTCAGTTGCAATAACTGGATATTATTCGCCTACGCTTAGAAATATTAACTTGATAAAAATACCGTATTTTTTCATGCAAGTTAATATCGCGATTGCTCATGCATCTGTATTATTTATTATGGGCAAACGAATCACAAAATGGACACCTTCTAAACGATAGGTTTTTTTATAAACATGAATAATAAAAACCTATCGATAGTACAAGTTGCTTCTGGTGATTTGTGGGCTGGAGCAGAAACACAACTATACACACTTTGCTCAGCCCTTAAAAAAATCGACAAAACTAAACTGAACGTAATTTTGTTAAACCACGGAACACTTGAAAGAAAGCTCAAGGAAATTGATATAAATGTGCATGTTATAGATGAAAACAAATATAATGCTATCAGTATAATTATTAAATTAATTAAGCTATTTTTCCATATCAAACCTGAGATTGTTCACACTCATAGAATAAAAGAAAACATCCTTGCCGGTATAGCCTCATTAGTGATCGGAGCAAAAAGTATACGCTCAGTGCATGGCGCTCAAGAGCATGCCTCCGGTTGGAGTCGCCCTCACAAAAAATTAATGCATTTTACAGACTGGTTAATTGGTCGTTATATACAAACGTACATTATTTCAGTATCAGAAGATTTAGCAAAAACCATAGAAAAATCTTATCCTGTTAGTAAGGTAAAAATAATAGAGAACGGTATAGATTACATAAATCTTGAAAAAATGACTCGAGACAAGAGCAATTTAAAGAATGAAACCCCATACAAAATTGGAATAATTGGTCGCTTAGTTCCTGTAAAACGAATTGATTTATTTATTAATATTGCAATAAGCTTTCATAATTTACACCCAGATATTGACAGTGTTTTTTATATATATGGTGACGGCCCCTTAAAAGAAAAACTTATAGACTATTACAAAAATTCGAATACGAATCAAAAAATTATATTTTGTGGGCACTCTAATAATATCCATAAAGACATATCAAACTTAGATGCTATTTTGGTTACCTCAGATCATGAAGGCTTACCCATGACAGTTCTAGAGGCCATGTCAATTAAAACACCACTGATATGTCATTCTGTAGGCGGCATAACAAAAGCTCTCGACTCTGGAAATAATGGTATTCTTATAAACAACCAGAACCCAGACGAATACGCTAATGCAATTGAATATGTTTTTAATAATAAAGAAGCAACTAATACAAGACTAAATAATGCTCTAAACACCATCATTAATAATTATTCAGCAGAAACAAATGCAGAAAAATATTTTAACATCTATAAGCTGGCGCTGAATATATGAAAAAGCTCCGGATTGCACAGTTTATTGACACTCATAGTATCGGTGGAGCAGAAACTATGATGTTAAGATTAAGTCTTGCACTTAATAATGCCGGTAATGATGTAATTATACTTCACTTTGGAAACCCTCATATTGAAGAATTTTGCGCACTTAATAATATTGAGTCATCTGTTGTACCACATAGAAAATATTACAAATCAATTAAAACAATCTATTTATTTTCATTATTATTTGCTAAGCACATTAAAAAATTAAACATCGATATTATACACACTCATTTATATGGCCCAGCTACTGGCGTTTCTCTGGGCGCCTTTATTTATAATATACCGCATATAGCTACTATTCATGACGTTTATACAGTAAAAGAAAGAGCTGGGAGAGGCTTTAATTTGATGTTAACTCAGTTCTTTGGAACGTCTTTAATTACCGTATCAAAAGATATGCAGCAATTTTATGACAAGTACATTCCATTAAGTAAAGACATTAATTGCATATATAACGGTTTCAACTTAACAAGCTCCT
>Ga0316207_10004596_pt1 | contig 11898 bp, 11 predicted proteins | sample 6weekpyrite_MG_FD_204943 | JGI IMG/M metagenome (GOLD analysis project Ga0316207, IMG submission 204943) | Microbial mat bacterial communities from mineral coupon in-situ incubated in ocean water Damariscotta River, Maine, United States -... | ecosystem: Environmental > Aquatic > Marine >... | reverse complement strand
CCCAAATCCCGCCACTGATCAAAATCACAGCGGTTGCCGCGCACATAGACCATGCCGTTGATGGATGATGATCCGCCTAATACCTTGCCACGGGGGCAATCAAGACGGCGCCCGTTCAGGCCCGGTTCCGGCTCACTTTCGAAACCCCAATTGTATTTTTTTGTGTTCATGGGGATGGATAAGGCGGTCGGCATCTGGATGAATATACTTTTGTCCGATCCGCCAAATTCCAGCAACAAGACCCGCATTTCAGGGTTTTCCGTCAAACGGTTGGCAAGCACGCACCCCGCCGATCCGGCACCGACAATGACATAATCATAAACTGCGTTCATGGCAGGAAATCCCGGCTGATAAAAATGAAAACTAGAATAGCAAGGATACGGCTTTTATTTTGTCCGGAAAAGACGTTATCTTTTCTTGATCAGGCAACGGGGCGGAAAAAACGGCATGACGATCAGAGGTCTGTTATTTGATAAAGACGGCACGTTGCTGGATTTCAACAAAAGCTGGGTGCCGGTCAACCGGATGGCGGCGATGGCGATGACCAACGGCGACGGGGCCTTGGCCGAAATGTTGCTGATCAACACCGGACAGCAAAACCGGAACGTTGCCGCCAATTCCATTTTGGCCATGGGCAACACCTGTGACATTGCCGAAGCGTGGTTAAAATTACTGCAACACCACCACCCCCCCCAAAGCATTGAAAAAACGGTTGCCATGATTGATGACATTTTTCAAACCGAAGGCGGCAAACACGCGTCTCCCTTGCCCGGCATGACGGCAACCATCCAGAAACTGCACAATGATGGCTATATCATCGGCCTTGCCACCAGCGACAGCCATCAAGGCGCGCTGACATCATTATCGGGTTTTGACGTGATAGACTGTTTCCATTTCATTTCAGGCTATGACAGCGGCTTCGGCCCCAAACCGGGTGCGGGCATGGTTGATGAATTTGGCCGGGCGCACAACCTTGAAAGCGTTGAAATCGCCGTCATCGGCGACAATTCCCATGATCTGGAAATGGGCCGTAACGGTGGCGTCGGATTAACCATCGCCGTGCTGTCCGGAACCGGAAACAGGGACAGCCTGAAAACAGCAGATCTCATCATCAACAGCATCACCGAGCTACCCGGACTGCTGGAGCGGGTTTGATGGATGAAGGCACTCCAATTATAACAAAGTTTGATAGCAAACTTTGACAGTTTTGCTCATTTCCATTATACTGTCTGACGCGATTGGAGAGCAGGATTATGAATTTCAGTTTAACGCCCAGTTTGGAACAATTTGTACGCGACCGCGCCCGCTCCGGGGATTACAACAATGCCAGCGAAGTCGTGCGGGAAGCCATCCGTTTACTGAAACACAGCGAAGAACACCGGGCGCTTAAACTGAAACGCCTGCGCCGGGCCATTCAGGACGGCGATGATGCCTTATCTGCGGGCACATCGGAAGATATCCATTCAGACGCAGAACTGGATGATTTTTTTGCAACGCTTTAAAACAATACGCATATCCGGTTTGGCAAAAAAAGATCTGATCGAAATTGGAACATACACGAAGCAAAACTGGGGCAACAGCCAAAAACATAAATATTTAAAGCAATTAAAAAAGCTGTTTCAAACAATTCGCGACAATCCTGAAACAGGCATGGCACGTGACGATGTTTCCGACGGCCTTCGCGCTCACCCATTGCAAAAACACATTGTTTTTTATCGGCAAACAAAAAATGAATTGGTTATCGTTCGTGTGTTCCACCACAGAATGGATATCATTCATCACTTCAACATGTGACAACACGGGGCAAAAACAAAGACGGGAGACCAAGATTTCCCTTGATCTCCCGGTGGTGGGCACGACTGGGATTGAACCAGTGACCCCCTCGATGTCAACGAGGTGCTCTCCCGCTGAGCTACGCGCCCTTTGATAAAAGCGGTTATATCCGCTTCATCCCTAAATGCAAGCGTTTGTAAAAGGGGCTTGTGAAAAAGTTTGCCCACGCGCTAACATAACCGCTGTTCGTTTCCAGTTTTTATCCGGGGATGCCCTGAAGTGTCAGCCATTTCACCGCCATTTACGACATATCTGCCCGACCGGCAAAGCTGTCCGTTGGTGTTGGCGTCGCCCCACAGCGGCCACGATTACGATGCGGATTTTGTCAATGACAGCCGCCTGACATTAACCGAACTCAGAAAATCCGAAGACGCTTTTGTTGACAAATTATTTTCGTCCGCCCCCGAACTGGGCATTCCGCTGATAGCCGCAAATTTCCCCCGTGTCTATGTCGATGCCAACCGGGACGCCTTTGAACTGGACCCGGATATGTTTAAAGGGTCCCTGCCGGATTATGTTACAGTCACATCGCCGCGTATTACTTCGGGTCTGGGCACCATTGCCAAAATGGCGGCCGGCAACCGGGAAATTTACCGTCATAAACTGAATTTTGCAGACATCCGGAAGCGCATCGAAAACACCCACATTCCCTATCATAAACAATTATTTGAAATGGTTACCGAGACCCGGCGAAAATTTGGACGTTGCTTGCTGATCGACTGTCATTCCATGCCATCGGGTGCGGAAACCGGCGGCCCCAGCCATCAGGATCTCAGCGATTTTATTTTAGGTGACCGCTTTGGCTCGACCTGTTCCGAACACATCATATCCGGCTTTGAAACCGTTTTACAGGACCTTGGCTATTCCGTCGGCCGCAACAAACCCTATGCCGGGGGCTACACCACCCGTCATTATGCCCACCCGTCCGGGGGCATGGAATCCCTGCAAATCGAGATCAACCGCCGCCTTTACATGGATGAACAGCAAATCCGGCCGCATGATGGGTTTGGCGCACTGAAAGCCGATTTAAACCGGGTTTTAATGACGTTGAAAGAAACCCTGACCGCAACGGTTACCAAGGCTGCGGAATGACGTCCGGCCCCATATCCATTATTGATGCCGATCATCGCCATATCCCGGGGATTACGGAAATCTACGCCCATCACGTCCTTTACGGCCTGGCCAGTTTTGAAGAAACGCCGCCGGATGCAACGGAAATGACGCGCCGCCTGAACACGATCAAAGATGGTGGATACCCGTATATTGTTGCTGTCAACAAACAGCAAACCGTGCTCGGCTATGCCTATTTATCATCGTTCAGGCCGCGTCCGGCATACCGGTTTACGGTGGAAAATTCCGTCTATGTGGATCATCAAAGCACCGGCCTTGGCGTTGGCAAAAAACTGTTGGCGGAATTGATCCAGCGCGGTACCGCCAACGGGTACCGGCAAATGGTCGCCGTCATTGGCGACAGAGACAACGCCCCGTCCATCGGTCTGCACCGGGCATTGGGATTTGCCGACTGCGGCATCAACCCCGCTGTCGGATTTAAATTTGGCCGCTGGGTCGATAGCGTCACCATGCAGTTGGCGCTGGGTGACGGGGCGGAAACCCTGCCATAGACCGGAAAAACTGGCATAAAGATTGCTTATTCTTTGTCATACCGGCAAAGGATTTCTGTCTATGGTGCGGCTCAAAATAACATATCCTGCTCTGTTGTCTGCTTTCGGCCTATTCATGTCCGGGATCATGGCAACGCCCGCAATGGCATCGCAAGACATTGGTTTTAATGACCTTTTCAAATCAGATAGTATTGACCCATGGTCCGTTTGCCAACAACAAACGGCCCTTCAGGAAGGCCGCTTTCGCATCCCCCGAAACCTTTTACATGCCATATCATTGGCTGAATCAGGGCGTTACAATGCACAAACCGGGGAAAATATTGCCTGGCCGTGGACCGTCACCTATGGCGGCAAGGGGCGCTATTTCGACACTTTGGCCGAAGCCAAAGCCGAAGTTGAAATCGCCCTGACCGAAGGTGTGCAGAATATTGATGTCGGCTGTATGCAGGTCAATTTGATGTATCATCCGGATGCCTTCAGCACCCTGGACGATGCCTTTGACCCGGCACAAAACACCGCCTATGCGGCGCGGTTTCTGAAATCCATTCAGGCCAAAAACAGAAACTGGGGATTGGCAACAGGCGTCTATCATTCATCAACCAAGTCCAAGGCGCAAAAATACCGGCGCCGGGTTTTCAAATTGATGCGGGACGCCAAATCAACAACCCGCACCAAATCCGGCAACACCTATTTGATTGATCATGGCCGCACACAGAAAATAACCGAAGCCTTCAAAGCGCGCAAACAACGGGAAAGAGCTGAGCGGAAGGCGGTGAATAACGACCCGGACCAATTCGAAAAGCAGCGTCAAATCCAGTTGGCCGCATGGCGCAAGGCACAGGCGCAAAAACGGCTGGGACAGAATTTAGGTTCCGGACAGGGCTTGAAATTCCTGCTGGATATGCGCCGGGCCGAACAGGCCACAGCCCGGCAAAAACAAATCGCCAAGTTCGGCAAGGTCAACAAAAAAGCCGCGCTTGCCCAGCGTCGGCGCAGTGATCTGGATAAATGGCGTAAACGCTACAGCATTGCCGCCGTTGAAACGGAAACACCCGTTCAAACCACCCGTGAATAAGTTTCAGATCACGCCTTTGTCTTTAAGGCGGCGGCATTGATCCGCTTCCAATCCCAGTAAATCTTTCAACACCTGATCTGTGGCATCCCCCAGTGCCGGGCCGGGATGATGGATCCGACCCGGCGTTTGCGATAATCTGGGCATAACAGATGGCATCACCACATCGCCCACACCGGGCACCGGAACGGTTGCAAGGTTGCCACGGGCTTTGAACTGGGCGTCTTCAAAAATATCGGCAATGGAATTAAGCGGCCCGGCCGGAACAGCAAAATCATCACACACGGACATCACCTGATCCCGTGGCATGGACAAGGTCCAGTTTTCAACGGCTTCATTGACCAGGGCACGGGCTTCAAGGCGCGCCTTCTGCACGGCGTAATCCCGCTTCAAAGATTTCCCGGCATCTTTCATGGCGTCACACAGCCTTGCAAACATTTTATCCGTGGTACAGGCAATGGCGATCCATTTGTTATCGCCGGTTTTGAAATGCCCGTGGGGACAGGCATTGACCGTCCCGGCCCCTTCGGGCGCACGAATTTTCCCATCCATAGCATAGGCCGGAGCCATTTCATCCAGCACCCGGAACACGCTTTCATAAAGGCCAATATCAATAACCTGACCGCCACCACCATTGTCCCGGTGACGCAGGGCCATCAAAATTCCGACCACACCGTAAAGGCCCGACATATAATCGGCCAACGATGTGGAACCGGGCGTCACCGGTCTTTGTCCCGGCTCGCCTGATAAATAGGCCAGACCGCCAACGGCATGGGCGACACGGGCGAAACCCGGGCGATCTTTATAAGGGCCGGTCTGGCCGTAACCGGATACCCGTAACATGATCAAATCCGGGTTGATGGCTTTCAATTCGTCCCAGCCCAGTCCCCATTTTTCCAGCGTCCCGGGCCTGAAATTTTCACAAACCACGTCGGATTTTTTAACCAGTTGTTTGAATATATTCACGCCTTCAGGTGATTTTAAATTCAGCGTCACGGATTTTTTATTGCGTCCCTCGCTGAGCCAGCACAGCGAACGGTTTTCAAGCGACGTTGCCGTGCCAAACCGGCGCAGCGGATCACCCGTCCCCGGCTGCTCGATTTTAATCACTTCGGCACCGAATTCCGCCATCACCCCCGCCGCATAAGGGGCGGCGATAAAGGTTGCCATATCCAGCACCCGGATGCCGTCAAGCGCACCCTTGGACACTCCGTCCGCCACGCTATCCATCCTTTTCAAATTGGGCCTCGGCCGTCATCACTGTGGTGCCGTTTTGTTTTTGCAACACCAATTGGGCGCGCGTTCCGTCCTCTGACGGCGTCCCCGATAAAACAAAAGCCTCGCCCGCGAACAATGCCGATCTGGCCTTGAAATCAAATGCGGACAGCCGGTATGAACCATGATTTTCCCGGCACAAATCCATCAACAATGTGGCCATCAACGGACCATGAACCACCAGCCCCGGATAGCCGTCATGATGAATGGCGAAATCCTTGTCATAGTGGATACGGTGGCCGTTGAATGTCAGGGCCGAATAGCGCATCAGCATGACCTCGTCCGCTATCATCGTCCGCTGCCACGGGGCTTTGCCCGGTTTTTCTTCCGCTCCTGCGGGCTGCGGCAACGGTGCCTTGTCATCCCGGTATACGATGTCGTGCCGTTCAATCAACGCCAGACCGTTTTCGACATGAAATTGGTGTTCAACGGTGACGAACACCAACGGCCCCGAGCGACCCTGTTTACTGACAACATTTTTAACGTGCGATATTTTTTTGACCGATTCTCCCAAATGAAGCGGTTGCAAGAATTGCAGGCGTCCGCCCGCCCACATTCGCCTTGGCAAATTCACGGGCGGCAAGAACCCGCCCCGTTTGGCATGGCCATCGGTATCCAGATCACTTTGCCGGACGGTTTCCAGAAAATACAGCCAATGGCCGCCCGCGGGCAAGGGACCCCCGATTTGTGCCGACGGGGGCTGATCAAGGGTGGCTTGCAAACCACGCACCGGCCAAGGGCTAAGCGTTTCCACAGCCGTTTGTTCGCGCCCGATCCATTGTTGCCACTGTTCAATGTCCTGTTGCATTTTTTGTCCCCCCGCGTTAATTGATGGACTTCCAATTCAGCTTAACGGAGTCCCTATGAAACTGCAAAGCGGCAAAGTCATCAACGACGTTTTATCATTCGATGGCAAAAAAGTTCTTGATGTGGGGTGCGGTGACGGATCATTGGTCAGGCGCATGACGATGAAGGGTGCCCATGTGACCGGCATTGAATGTGGGCATTTGCAGTTGGAAAAAGCCTTGTCCACAGAAAAAGCCGGTGATGAAACCTATGTCGAGGGTGTCGGAGAAAATCTGCCGATGGATGATGAAACATTCGACATCGTGGTTTTTTTCAATTCATTGCACCATATCCCCGTTGAAAATCAGGTCAAGGCGCTACAGGAAGCGGCAAGGGTTCTGAAACCGGGCGGGCAGGTTTACATATCCGAACCCGTTGCCGAGGGATCGCATTTCGAGTTGAACAAACCCGTTGATGATGAAACCGAAGTGCGCCGGGCGGCGTTATCGGCATTGAAAGACACGGCTTCCCACGGATTGACGGAACAACAGGAACTGACTTTTACCCACCGGGCCATCCATGACGATTACGCATCCTACCGCGAACGCATGATCCGTATTTTACCGGAACGCCGGGCCTATTTTGATGAACACGACGACAGCCACGAAAAAGCGTTCACGGCATATGCGGAAAAAACCGATGATGGCTACGCTTTTGACCAACCCATGCGGGTCAATGTTTTAACGAAATAATTTTACCCCCAAAGGCGGGCTTCGGGCGCATGGATCAGGCCGCCTGTGAAATCAAGGCCGTCGGGGCGGTCGTTTTTCAACAATAACGGCCCGTCCAGATCGACCACCCGGGCCCTGTCCGCGATCACCATTGCCGGAGCCATGGCAAGGGATGTGCCGACCATACAGCCGACCATAATGGAAAACCCCAAATCGTCGGCCCGCCTCGCCAGTTTCAAGGCTTCGGTCAGGCCGCCGGTTTTATCCAGTTTGATATTGACCATGTCGTATTTGCCCGCCAATCCATCCAGATCGGCACTGCTGTGACAGGCTTCATCGGCGCACACCGGGACCGGAGATGTATAATCCAGCAAGCCCACGTCATCCCCGGCGGGGACCGGCTGTTCGATCATTTCAACGCCCAGTCCGGCCAGTTCGGGGGCGTAGTTTGCCAGTTCATCAACCGTCCAGGCTTCGTTGGGATCAATCACCAGCCGGGCCTTGGGCGCGTTTTCCCGCACCGCCGCAACGCGCGGCAAAACATCATCGCCGCCCAGTTTGATTTTCAACAATGGTGCTGTGGACAGGTTTTTCGCCTGCGCTGCCATGGCGGACACGCTTTCGATGCCAATGGTTTGCGCGGTCACGGTTGCTAAAGGCTGCGCCTGACCCAGCATGTCCCAGACCCGTTTCCCCGCGCGTTTGGCCTTTAAATCCCACAACGCACAATCAACCGCATTGCGCGCCGCCCCGGCCGGCAACATGGATTGCACATCGGCACAATCCGGATCATTTTTAAAATCCGCGGCCAATGAACGGATTTGATCAACCACGTCTTTGACGGTTTCACCGTACCGGGGATAAGGCACGCATTCACCCCGGCCCCTGAATTCACCGCCGGATAATTCGACAACGACCACATGGGCTTCGGTCTTGACGCCCCGGGATATGGCAAACGGATGCAGAAGCGGCCACTTTTCATCAACAACCGTTAAATTCATGGCAAGGCGTCAACCAAAGGGCCGACACCGGTTTTAACCGGATCAACGGCCGGCATGCCGTATTGGTCCTCAAGTTTTTTCAGATAATCCAAGGCACCATCCCCCAAAGCGTGGGTATTGACCGACAATCCAATGACGCGGGCATCGGGGTTGGTCAAACGGGCAGCCCGTTCATTCAATTCAATGCAATCCTTAATATCCGGCAAGGCATAACCCGGAAGTCCCCGCATATGGGTGCGGGTCGGCTCGTGACACATGACCAGTGCATCGGCTTGCGCACCATGCAACAAGCCCATGCTGACACCGGCGAACGAGGCATGAAACAACGATCCCTGACCTTCGATAATATCCCAGTGCCCGGGATCGTTATCGGGACTTAGACCTTCGGTGGCACCGGAAATAAAATCCGCCACCACGGCATCGACGGAAACACCGTCACCGGCGATAAAAATGCCGGTTTGCCCGGTGGCCCTGAAATCCACATCAAAGCCCCGGTCTTTCATTTCATTTTCAATGGCAAGGGCCGTGTACATTTTCCCGACGGAACAATCGGTGCCCACCGGAAGCAAGCGTTTGCCCGTGCGTTTGACGCCCGTGGCGATGGGAAAATTTTCTGTCGGGTGACGGACATCGATCAATTGCCGCCCCAGATCATTGGCCTTGTCCGTCAATTCCTTGATATCACGGAGCCGGTTATGCAAGCCGCTGGCGATATGGAAACCCAGATCCAGCGCCCGCGACAACGTCGCCAGCCATTGATCTGATATGATGCCGCCACGGTTGGCAACGCCGATGATCAGGGTTTTCGCCCCTTTTTCCCAGGCTTGTTCCAACGTCATGTCTTCAAGCCCCAGATCCGCATGGCAGTTGTCCAGTTTCAACTGACCCAAACAGCGTTCCGGGCGCCAATGGACAACACCCGATGCGGTTTTTGCCGCCAACTGATCAGGGGCATCGCCCAGAAACATCAAATAAGGGGCATGGATAGACATCTTCAGAACTCCATCAATAACGTGCAATAAGGTGCGGGTTAAAAGGTTGCAAAAGCCCGGTAGACTAACGTTTTACCCACCCCGCTGTCAGGGGGCCAATTAAACAGCATTGATAGGTCCAGATCAAATCCTACAGATTGTCAATATGATAGCCCTGATATAATTCAACGCCGGTTTTATGACCAAATTTTATGGCCGCGTCCTCATCGACACGGGCGAAAACAATGTCGATACCTTTTTTCTGTGCCGCACCGATAGCGGCGGAAAATATATCCAGCACATCCCCCGCCCCTTTGCGCCAGAAAATCTTGGCATAATCCACATCCAGCCGTGTTAAATTGACCAGCCCGACGGATTCCGGAAATATGGCGTCGACGGCGATTTTACCGCCCAGTTGATGTATCCAGTCACAGGCCACCTGAAAGGTATCAAAACGGGTGACAATATCCGATTGGCGAAATTCAAAGACCATGCCTGTCAAAGCCGCATCTTTGCCCGCATCGACAAAGTTTCTGAAACTTTCAGAAAACACACTTTCCACGTTCAGGTTAAGCGTTGACAGGTGCGAATTTCCATTATCATCATTTGTTTTCAAGGTGCGAAAACCATTTAACAAAACCGTATCCAGTGTCAGGGTCAACTGATCGAACAAGGCCCCGGAGCCGCGCATATCGACGCCTTTGAAGACATACGATTTCAAGGCATCAATGGCGACAAAATATTCATCCATCACATGCACCCCGGCCGCGCCCGGCTTGATATGGAGCACTTTCTGACTGCGGATAAAGGCTTTGGAAAATTCAGGCAGCCCCAGTTCGCGGCTGACCTTGGCGACTTTGTCGATATCCTGCTGTTCCAGTCTGCGCCCGGTTTTTTGCTTTTTATCGCCGGTTTTCCCGGGACGGTTTTCCAGCCCTTCGACCAGGGCGAGGGCGTCTTTGATTTCCGTCGTCAGATTTAACTCGTTAACCAGACGGCTGTGGACAAGGTTTAAAAAACTGTCCGGATAACAGGACCTGATCAACCTCAGCAACCGCACATTCAAATCCGTTACCGGTGATGCGGTGCTGTCTTTGGCGATGGCAGAGGATTTCAGCAAAATGGCCCGGTCCGGCAACGACAATTCATAAAGCGCGGTTTTGTACCTCGCCTTGAAATCCCACAACATCTGATCAAACACCGCCCAGAACGGATCATCGTCACCTGCCAGAGGCAACATGCCCACAGACACCACCAGCAAACGATCAAACCCCTGGGACTGTTTTTGCCCGGTCATGGTTTTCAATCGCTTGATCAGTTCCAGTCCCGGTGGAGCGGTCAATCGCGCCATGTTATTTTCTTCTCCGGTGTGATGCCCATCCTTGAAATGACCATAAGCCAGAGTTCGCCGTTGGTGAAGACCCCAGTTAAAATAAAACCGATGAAATAAAAACCGTTTTACGAAACGCGTTTCAGTTTTTTGGCTTCGACCGAGAAAGACTTGACCGCATAATCCGCCGCCCGGTGAATGGCTTTTTCAATATCCAACGCCCCGGTATCGATCGTTAATTGCGGATCAATCGGTGCTTCATAAGGGGCCGAAACCCCGGTAAATTCCGGGATATCACCGCGCCTTGCCCTGGCGTACAAACCTTTGGGATCACGCGCTTCGCAAGTTTCCAGATCGGCCGAGACGTGGACTTCGTGAAATTTGTCACCAATTATGGTGCGCGCCATATCGCGGTCTTTGGCCATCGGCGAAATAAATGTGGCCAGTACGACAACACCGACTTCGGACAACAGTTTGGCGGCTTCGGCGGCGCGGCGGATATTTTCGCTGCGGTCCTCGGGGGCAAAGCCGAGGTCGGCGGACAAGCCGTGGCGCAAATTATCCCCGTCCAGCGTGAACACCTGCCAACCGCGATCAAACAGACGTTTTTCAAGGCCCATCGCCAACGTCGTTTTCCCGGCCCCGGACAATCCCGTAAACCACAACACACCACCATGATGACCGTTCAGCCGGGAACGGTCGGCGGCCACAAGCTGATGATTTTGATAGGTGATATTGCGGGCGTTCGACCCCAGATCCGTATCCATGACACAGCCGCCGACGGTGCGGCCATTTCGTTTCAGCACGCCATGGGAAATCACCGAACCACTGACGTCCATGTCCAGCGCCATCACCGAGCGGCTTTTCAAATGCACGATGGACACCTGTCCGTGTTCAAGTCCGCCGCTGGGGTCAACGGCGTCAAGGCTTTCGATATCGACCACCCGTTCAATGGCGACGACGCGGACCCGGTAATTTTTTGTCGCTACGGCCAATGTCAATTCATCGCCGTTTTTCAATTGTTGTTGATCAAGCCAGAACAACCGGGTGCTGACCATGTCGGTTTCAATCACCGGGGCATGATCATCCCCACCGGCATGAACCGCGACCAGTCCCCGTTCAATGAACAAATCCTCGTCCAGTTCGACAGCCACCGATTGTCCGGCAATGGCGGTTGTCTGGCGATCACCGTCCCTGCCCCAGTTTTCCAGTTTGACAATTTTCCCGGTTTCCCCGCCCGGATAAAATGTCAATGTGTCGCCAACGGACATTTGACC
>Ga0316207_10004595_pt1 | contig 11900 bp, 12 predicted proteins | sample 6weekpyrite_MG_FD_204943 | JGI IMG/M metagenome (GOLD analysis project Ga0316207, IMG submission 204943) | Microbial mat bacterial communities from mineral coupon in-situ incubated in ocean water Damariscotta River, Maine, United States -... | ecosystem: Environmental > Aquatic > Marine >... | reverse complement strand
CCAAGCACTGTATTCTCTAGCTGCAAAGGAACGGATACTGCTGTGATTCCAGTGACTGTATAAGTTCCATCAGCATTCAAAACACCCGCCCCATTTCCAGATGGGAAGCTCCAGGCATAATCACTCGTACTATAACTCTCACTGACCCAACGGGTTGCCGGTGCAAAAGTTGACACATCTGTAAGGCTTGCAGCGCGATTAGACAAATATTCACCATTTGGGCCCGTAATTTCAACCAAGGATGCTAGTGATTCGGAAGGAGGGCCCACACCGATTGACGGTGCAAGATCTTCATCTTTTATGTCTCTAGTTAATGAATAGTTAAACCCTGACGAATCAGACGAAAAAACTCTGGTATGGTTTCCCTGTCGAGGCAAAAACGCATATCTATAGACATGCAGATTATCAAAATCAATACGCGCGCTGATGGCGTCAATTTGATTTTGTATCAGGCCCTCGCTAAAACTGTAACTACCCCCAGACAACGTAAGAAAATCAGAATACTCCGCTTCAGCACTCAAGGCATCGTAGCGCGTTCCAGCAGTCACTCCTCCTGTTACGTAGTAGAACAGAGGCTTATTCAAAAATATTAGCTCACCCACTGTACTACCAGCTTCATCAACCTTATTGAAGGCTTGAGACTGAATAGCGTCCACCATCAAAGCCTGCTCCATCTCCAAATAAGTATCTGGACCTGAAGAAAACAAAACCATTTGGCTTAGTAACACACCATCAACACGTGTCACGTCAATCAAATCATTGTCACCATCGACACTAAAATCATATGCAGGACTATCATTAACATAGCGCCCCACAGCCTCAACAACTGCTCGATGAAGATTACTCGAAGAACCTAGAGCCTTAGAATTATATCGGGTAACAACAGTATCTAATGCAGCATTAATAGTCGTTACATCACGGGTAAATCCAGAAGTAAGTTCCTCAATATCCTGACCAAATGCCCAGACAACAAATTCTTGTGAAGCAACCATGTCATTCGTGCTACTTCTCGCATCACTGACATAGGTTTTGGCTTCAGCAATCAATGCATCAATATCTACATCGTCAACACTGCCACTGACATCGAAAACCAGCGCGGTTCTTAAGAACGCAGGAGTGCCATTGACTTTTTGGAAAACTGGAAAGCTTTCTGTAGGGTCAATGTCTACATCATCAATAATCACTTTATAATCACTAGCCTGCGCAGTCGTGACAGACGTAAACGTTGAAGCATCGATAGGGTTGATTAGAAACGCCTCAATCCAGGCCAGTCTTTCTGAAGGGCTACTAGATCCGGCAAATACACCGCTTTCATCAAAGCCCGAAAAACCCGTAGAAGCCTCATACACCAATAAAGGAAGATAACTCACGCTTGATGAGCCAGAAGAACTACCAGTACCTGTTTCACTCACTGCCCCAGAGCCCTCCGCCTCGGTCCCACTGCTTCCGCCTAGATCTGAATCACCATTACCTATACCTAAATCCGAACTGCCACCACAACCAATCAAAAATAAGTATGACAGCAAAAAGATTCCCAGGAACTTTATTCGAAATGACATGTACCAATATCCTTTATCGCTTTTGTTCTTCTAAACAACCGTAAACCGCTAAAATTTAACATTTCATTCTTTGAGTATAGGCCAATAAACCAAGTAAAAAAGCCCATTAATCAATTCGCGATTTTTTTCCTTATCAGTTAGACATAATTAACATTTTCTACTTGTGCATTCTGTATACGTTAATCCACATTCGAATGATCATATCTCAATACTGTACGTAGCAAATCTAAACATTTACTACAGCAGTTAAAAGAGCTTCAATATCTACCTGAACAAGCGCAAGACCCTGAGTTGCATCTACCACTTTAAACCGCTGCGGCTCTGCTTTTGCTCGTGCCAGATAGTTATCGCGCACTCTGTTAAAGAATTCAACCTGTTCCTCTTCGAAGCGATCGAGCCCGCCTCTTTCTTTGGCTCGGGTCATCCCAACCTCGATCGGTGCGTCGAGCAACAAGGTTAGGTCGGGCCTGAGGTCGCCCTGAACAAAGCTCTCCAACAAAGCGACTTTTTTTGCAGGTACGCCACGACCACCCGACTGATACGCATACGTGGCATCGGTAAAGCGATCAGAAATGACCCACTTGCCTTGCTTTAGTGCAGGAAGTATTTTTTGATGCAAATGCTGGGCGCGAGCGGCAAACATCAGTAACAGCTCGGTTTCTGAGGCGAAAGGCTCTGTTCTGGTTTTGATCAAAATCTCTCTAATCTCTTCTGCCAAAGGCGTACCTCCTGGCTCACGAGTGACCACACACTCGATGCCACGACCTTCAAGCAAGTTTTTGATAAACTTGATATTGGTGGATTTACCCACCCCTTCTCCACCTTCGATGGTAATAAACAGACCGCGTTTCAATGGACACCTGCACTTTTTAATGGCTGATTTTTTATTGGTTGAAGACTTTTTATTGGTTGAAGACTTTTTATTGGTTGAAGACTCTTTTTTGGTTGAAGACTCTTAATTTGAAGAGAAGAGCGGTAATCGTTTTTTCGTTGTAACTGATATTTCTGTACTGCTCGATTGTGCTCGTCAATTGTTTCAGAGAACTGATGCGTACCGTCTCCTTTTGCTACAAAATACAGCGCTTTTCCCGACGCCGGATGAAGCGCTGCATGAATCGCTGCACGCCCGACCAGTGAAATCGGCGTGGGCGGCAAGCCGTTAATTCTATAGGTGTTATAAGGCGTAAGCTGTTTTAAATGCTTGCGAGTGATATTGCCCCGATAACGATCACCCAGACCATAAATAACCGTCGGGTCGGTTTGCAGGCGCATCCCCAGCTCCAGACGTCGGGTGAACACCCCGGCAATTTGTTCTCGCTCCTCTGGTACGCCGGTTTCTTTTTCAACGATTGACGCCAGAATCAGCGCCTCGTAGCGCGATTGCAGCGGCAGCTTTGCTTGTCTCAGAATCCACTCCTGCTCCAGAACATCCAATAATCGCCGGTGTGCGCGGATAAGGATGGACAGATCTGTATCCTGTTTCTGGAAATAATAGGTATCTGGATACAGCATCCCCTCTGGGTGAGTCAAGACAAGCGCTTGCTCATCTGCATTTTTTGAAATAAGTGAGACAAGGTCGGCGCTGGAATAGCCTTTCAGAGTGTGTTTAATTCGCGGGTGCTCAGCCAATATAATCAGGGCCTCTCGGAAGGTGCTGCCCTCGATAAAGGTAATACTGTATTTGACTTGCCTATTTGAAGTGATCAGTGCAAACAGTTCTGGAATAGTGGCGCCATAGGGTAAATAAAACTCACCGACCTTGATGCTATTCGCCAACTGCCGCTCTTTGGCAAAAATTTTTGCTACCCATATCGTGGGTTGGCCAGACCCTAACAAAGAAGATTCAAACAACCCTAAACCCTGTAAACGCACCAGCACTTTGCTTAACGAATCACCTTGATAAACCTCAATTGTCACGCCCTGCTCAGGAATGCTCAGCGAGCGATTCAGTTCAGAGAGGTAGAGACGGTACGCCGCAAAGAGTGCGAGTAAAATGAGGACAAGCGATAACAGTGTTAAACGTTTTAGGTTCACAGTAACTTACGGGTAACAAGCTCAGGATTTATTTGAACCCAAGCTGGGCGTTCAAGAGTTGCCTGATTGTTTCACATTTTTGGTGAGACTCAAATGCCTGCCCGTCAATTTTCGCGACTGGCCAAATACCAAAGACGCTATTGATCAGTGCGATGCCGTCCGCTTCCATCAATTCAGAGGCATCCATTTTGGCTTCCTCAATATCAAGGTTTGCCTTATCGATCAAATATTGCCTGAGTGTACCTCGAACACCGCACAACTCCAGTGATGGCGTTAGTATTTGATCCGCTTTGAACACAAGAACATTACTCTTTAAGCCTTCTACGAGAACGCCTTGCTGATCGAACAGCAAGCCCTCTTGCTGACCATTTAATTCACGAGCTGCCAGCACTTGATCCAGCCGATTCAGGTGCTTGATTCCGGCCAACCTGGGTTGATGCGCCAAGCGATAGTCACACAAGGTGACGCTAACACCACCCTCGACGTAGCTTGGCGAGACATCAGGCAAATCGAAAACCTGAACAACAAACGAACAACGCGTTTGTTTTGGCGGCAGATAACCCACTCCGCCCGAGCCACGCGTCACAATCACCTTGACCAGCGCATCACCAGAGAATCTCTTTAAAGCCTGGTTGACCGACGATTTAAAATCACGCTTCAAGGTTTGTGGTGAACCTAGCTCAAGCTTGGACACGCCCTCAGAAAAGCGATCAAGATGCCATTTTAGCAGCGGGATTTTTCCCGCCACGACACGCATGGTTTCAAATACACCATCACCATAAGCCACGCCTCGGTCTGCAATATCCAAAGCCGAGGTTTCTATATCATTCACTAGCGTAATATGAGCTTGTCTGCGCACGGGGAATCCATCATTTAGAATGCTTGAAAAATCAGCGTAGCATTGGTACCACCAAATCCAAAGGAATTCGACAGAGCCGTTTTTAAGCTCGCCTGTTTTGCATGATGCGCGACAAAATCCAGGTCACAGTCAGATTCTCTATCATCCAAATTAATCGTAGGCGGGGCGGTATTATCATTTAGGGTTTTGATCGAAAATATTGCCTCTACCGCGCCTGCAGCGCCTAATAAATGGCCGGTCATTGACTTGGTTGAACTCACCAGCAATTTATCACAGTGGTTGGCAAACAAGTCTTTAATCGCTTTGCATTCAGCAACATCACCCAGTGGCGTCGAGGTTCCATGGGCGTTGATATAGTCAATCGCATCCGCATTCAAGCTGGCATCACACAGAGCATTTTCCATGGACATTCTAGCGCCGGAACCATCTTCAATTGGCGACGTGATATGGTGCGCATCGTCGCTCATACCAAAACCTAGCAACTCTGCATAAATATCGGCACCTCTAGCCTTGGCATGCTCCAGCTCTTCAAGCACCAGCGCGCCTGCGCCGTCAGACAATACGAAACCATCACGCGCTTTATCCCACGGACGACTGGCTTTGCTTGGTTCATTATTTCTGGAAGAGAGTGCTTTGGCGTTGGCAAAACCGGCCACCGAGACTTCGGTCGTGGCCATTTCAGCACCTCCGGCAATCATCACGTCGGCATCACCATAAGCAATCGTGCGCGCAGCATAACCAATATTATGCGTACCTGTTGTACACGCCGTCACCAGCGCCACATTCGGCCCTTTGAAACCGTATTTGATTGCAATATTTCCGGCAATCATGTTGATGATGGAACTGGGCACAAAAAACGGCGACACCCGTCTTGGACCAGACTTTACAAAGGTATCTCGAACTAACCCGATTGTTTCTATGCCTCCTATCCCTGAACCAAATGCGACACCGGTTCTGAGCTTTTGTGCATCCGAAAGTTCTGCAATCCCCGCATCCTCAACTGCCTGCATCGAGGCAATAAGCCCATACTGCATGAAGACGTCCATACGTCGCGCTTCTTTCTTATCAATATACCGGTTGATATCCAGGCCACTTATCTCGCCACCTATTTTGACGCCAAAGTCACTGGTATCGAAGCGCGAAATCAACCCTATACCGCTTTTTCCGGCAACCACATTCCGCCAGGATTCAGCGACGCTATTCCCGACTGGCGACAACATCCCCAGACCGGTTACCACTACCCGTCTTTTTGACATTCCAAGATACTCCTGAAAACAAGTACTAACGACTTCATCTAAATTCGCGTCGAAAGCATGCCTATCAGCACCAAAAAAAAACCGCCCCAAGTGGAGACTCGAGACGGTTTAGCTTTCTGCTTGTTCTAGCTACTGATTTGCGATGATGTAATCAATCGCTTCCTGTACTGTAGAAAGCTTTTCGGCTTCTTCATCAGGAATTTCTGTTTCAAATTCCTCTTCCAGGGCCATTACCAGTTCTACCGTATCAAGAGAATCTGCACCCAGGTCTTCAACAAAAGAAGAGGTGTTTTGAGCCTCAGACTCTTTCACACCCAGTTGTTCACATACGATTTTCTTAACACGCTCTTCTACAGTACTCATAGTTTCCTCTCTTTTTATGATTCAAGCTGTATGAATCAAGTACTCTTAAATTCTACCTAAACAATTCTGTCACTCTTCGGAGTCATTCCTTACTAGCTCTGTGGCTCCAGTTGTTTATGGCGTCGTAGTCTAGTTGAATCGAGGCATGTAAACAAGCCACAAAACAGTTCTATTCGGGCCAGCAAAAATTGTAATCCAGCCAGACAAACCGACAATGGCGCTACCCGGTATACATACCACCATTCACATGAATGGTTTCTCCCGTGATATAGCTAGCCTGCGCTGACGCCAGAAAAGCGACAACTGAAGCAATCTCTTCTGGCTGAGCCAAACGCTGCATCGGAATCGTTGCCAGCATCGCGGCTTTCACCGAGTCTGACAACTCTTCCGTCATATCGGTTTCGACAAAACCGGGTGCAACAGTATTGATGGTAATACCGCGCCCACTAATTTCTTTCGCTAATGAACGTGAAAAACCTTCAATGCCCGCCTTCGACGCACAGTAATTTGTCTGACCCGCATTCCCCATTTGGGACACAACCGAACTGATGCTGATAATTCGCCCCCAGCGTGCTTTGGTCATACCTCTTAGTACCGCTTTGGAAACACGGTAAACTGAACTGAGATTGGTATTGATAACATCAGCCCAGTCCTGCTCTTTCATTCGTAACAACAGGGTATCGCGGGTAATGCCCGCATTATTCACCAAAATTAAGGGTGGGCCATAGGCCTGAGTCACCTGTTTGACCCCTTCCTCAACCGATTCAGGATCGGAAACATCCATCTTAATGCCGTCTCCTTCCAGACCCCATTTAGCAAAATAGTGCGAAATAGAAGAAGCGCCGTCCTCGGTGGTAGCAGTGCCTATCACCGTGAGTGATTCATTCGCCGCAAGCTCCTTCGCAATCGCCTGGCCGATACCCCTGCTCGCGCCTGTGACCAAAGCGACTTTTTTTTCGATCGTCATTCCTGTTTCCCATGTATTTCAAACTCGGCATTTCAAACACGACACTTCTAATACCTGTGCTGAAATTATGTCTGGCCGAATATTACTCAAATCACTCTCAGCAGAACAGCCTCAGCTGCTTAACTCTGCCATAACCTGCTTCATACTGGCCGAATCATTCATATTGTAGCTACGCAGACTTCTGTCAATACGCTTGTTTAAACCCGAAAGCACTCTGCCGGGTCCGCATTCAACAAAGCGACTGGCATCATTTTTTGCCAGATAAGAAATAGACTGCGCCCAAAGCACGGGTTTGTGCAGGTGCGCAAGCAGATTTTCTTTCAATTGCCCCAGGTCAGAAACTTCTACCGCCGAAACATTTTGCACAACCGGAATTGAGGGCGCGCTAAATTGAATTGTTTCCATTTCTGCGGCGAGTGCCTGCCCTGCCGGCTTCAATAAATCACAATGACAAGGCACACTGACCGCGAGCAACGCGGCTCGTTTTGCTCCACGCTCTTTCGCCAACACCATTGCGCGCTCCAGCGCGGGTTTTGCACCTGAAATGACCACTTGTCCGGGGGAGTTAAAATTGGCCGCTGCCACTACCTCACCTTTCGCCGCATCTTTACACACCGCGATAACTGCCTCATCCTCCATTCCCAGCAACGCCGCCATTGCGCCTTCACCCGCCGGTACGGCTTCTTGCATTAAGCGCCCGCGCAAATGCACCAATCGAACCGCATCATTAAGACTAATGACGCCACTCGCGACCAAGGCAGAGTATTCGCCCAAACTATGACCGCAGACATAATCGGGTTTTACATCTGTTTGTGAGGCCCATACACGCCACATCGCAATGCTGGCGGTTAACACGATGGGCTGGGTAATTTCGGTCTGGTTAATCAGGTCTTCAGGACCACTCAATGCGATCGCTTTCAAATCAACGCCAATTTGCGAAGAGGCCTCTTCAAACACCTGACGCGCGACTTCAAACTCTGAGAGCAAATCCGACATCATTCCAATACTTTGAGACCCTTGACCCGGGAACATAAAAACCGTTTTCATAAATCGTTATCCATAATGACGAAGACAAAGCCAGTGACAAGAAATTTGGCGCCGTTAAAACAACACCTCATCAAGCCGGCTATTAATCAGGTTAGGCAAGTCGGCGCGCGCCTCCTGAGCAGCCAAATCGATAGCGTGTTCGAAAGAAACCGGAGTCGCATTACCATGGCTTTTCACCAACACGCCCTGCAAGCCGAGAAAGATGGCGCCATTATGCGTATCTGGATCGAGTTGCCGCAGACTTTTGGCGATCATCGGCAGCATGATCTTGCCGAGCATTTTTTTATACCAGGCGCCGGTAAAAAAATCCCTGACGCCACTCAATATGATCTTTGCCGCACCCTCCGCGCTTTTGAGGGCAACATTGCCAACAAACCCATCACAGACAATCACATCAGCAACAGAGCGAAAAATATCACCGCCTTCAGCGAAACCAACATAGTTGATCGCATCACACGGCTCGATCAAAGAAGCGGCAAGTCGAACCTGCTCATTCCCCTTCATGCTTTCTCCGCCCACATTGAGCAAAGCGACTTTAGGCTGCTCAATGTCTTTTATCACTTGCGCCAGCAGTTGTCCCATCAGAGCAAATTGCAGCAACTGTTCAGCCGAACTATCAACATTTGCGCCTAGATCCAGCACAAAACAGCCGCCGCCCTGTGAAGGGAAAAGACGAGTAATCGCGGGCCGGTCAATTCCTGGGAACATTCTGAGGATAGAGCGCCCCATCATCATCAAGGCACCCGTATTACCGGCACTAACGCAGGCATCTGCCTGCCCGTCAGCGACCAGGGCAAGCGCGACCGCCATTGAGGAGTCCTGTTTTTTTCGAAGGGCACGCGAAGGCCGGTCATCCATGTCGACCACCGTGTCCGCATGGACAATCCTGATAGAAGAATTTAATGAGGACGATGAACTCGCCGAATTTGAAGAACAAGACAACAGCAAAGCCTCCAACTTGAGCTGGTCACCGACCAGAACAATATTGGAGGCTTTATTTTTCTGAACAAAACTCAGTGCCGCAGGAATGACAATTTCGGGGCCTTTATCCCCGCTCATTGCATCGATCGCAATGGTAACGCCTGACGACATATTATAGGTGCTTCAGATCAGTCTTCTGAGGTCTCAACCACTTTCTTACCGCGGTAAAAACCGTCAGCAGAAACGTGATGACGCAAATGCGTTTCACCGGTTGTTGAATCCACAGACAATGCCGCACTGCTCAAGGCATCATGCGAACGACGCATACCACGTCTTGAACGGGTTTTTTTACTTTTTTGAACAGCCATATTTGCTCTCCTAAAGGCGTATCAATACAATCTATCATCTAAGTCGTCAGGCCAGACACGTCAAACCTGTACGATTTTTTTCAATCCTGCTTTTTCAATTCAGACAATACGCTAAACGGGTTTGTTTTTTCAGACACCCCCTCATTGTCTTTATGTTCAGCCTGCGAGCCCGACTCGATGACACAATCATCATGGTAAGCGAACATTGGCAAACTGAGTATTAACTCTTCTTCAATCACATCCAACACGACCAGTTTATCTGGCTCAACCAGCAAAGGCTCGTACACCCGCGGCAGATTTTGTGCCTGCTCGTCATTCAATACAATCCCCAATGAAAACCGGGACTGAATCGGCGTTTCAACCGGTTGCAGGCAGCGCTGACACGTTAATAGCAAGCGCGTTGTCAGCTCGCCATTCAAGACCCGCAAATTCTGCGCATCTCGACCAAATATCAGTTTAACGTCAACCTCGCCGGTTGATTCAACCAACGTTTCTGCCAATCTGGGCATTAAATGTATTGATAGATGCCCCTCAAGAACCTTATCCTGATCCGCATATTTCAAGGGGTCAACTGTCTTGGGAAGCGTGGTATCGGACATAAGCGCGCAATTCTAGGGCCGCGAATCCTTGTTGTCAAACCCTAATCTCACAGCCCCAAAGAACTGACCATGAAAATCATACTCGCTTCCTCGAGCCGCTACCGGCAAAACCTGTTGAAAAAAATCATTCCTGACTTTGAGGTGCACTCACCAGACATCGACGAATCCCGATATAACCAGGAATCTCCCGCCGAGCTAGCAAACAGGTTGGCATACGAAAAAACCAGGGCAGTCGCACAACGGCAACCAGAAGCACTCATTATCGGCTCCGACCAAGTGGCCTGGCTGGATAATACGCAACTCTGCAAACCATTAAATAAACAAGCCGCCATCCAGCAACTCGTGGCCTGCCAAGGGAAAACAGCTCAGTTTTACACCGGAATCTGCTTGTTAAATAGTAAAACGGGAAAGCGTCAGACTTCGGTTGAACGATATGAAACCACATTCCGAACCTTGAGCACCGAGCAAATAACAGCCTACGTCAATCGTGAACCTGCCTTAAACTGCGCAGGAGGATTCAAAATGGAAGGGCTGGGCATTGCCCTGTTTGAAAAAATCAGAGGAGACGATCCAAACAGTTTAATTGGCCTGCCACTCATCCGGCTGATTAACATGCTTGAAAACGAAGGCATCTCCGTTCTTTGATGCCTCCCTTTAATAACAGACTTAATACTGACTTATTTTATTCGAGACCTATTGAGCCTCTTGCAAAACGCGTGAGCGGCTAACTGCGGCCCCACTCAGAGTTTTTCAAAAGGCTCCTATTTTCAGCGAAAAGAAAAATGACCCAACTGCATCATATTTGCCATCGCTTTGCCCGCCGCGATCCCAAGCGACTTGGTAAAACGCTCTAGCGGGTCAGGCTGCGGAGTAAAATCAACAACATCTTCGGCCCCGACAATTTCGCGAGCCACATACCCAGCACTGCCTAGACCGTCTATCAAGCCCATGTCAAGCGCTTGCTCACCATTCCAGATCAGACCGGAAAAAATACGGTCATCTGCTTTAAGCCGGTCGCCTCGCCCGCGTTTCACACTGTCAATAAATTGCTGATGCGTCTTGTTAAGCACGGATTCCCAGAACTGAACCTCTTCCTCGTTTTCATCACTGAAAGGATCTAGAAAGCCTTTGTGATCGCCAGCGGTATATAACCGACGCTCTACGCCTAATTTTTCCATCACATCGACAAAACCAAAACCGGACGCCACAACCCCAATGGAACCCACCAGGCTCGCCTTGTCGGCGTAGATCTGATCGGCTGCCGCTGCAATATAATAAGCACCTGACGCGCCCAGATCACTAATCACGGCATATAAGGGGATATTGGGGTATAAGTCTCGCAAACGTTTAATTTCATCGTAAACATAACCTGACTGTACGGGACTTCCGCCCGGGCTGTTAATCCGCAATACCACCGCCTGCGTACCTTCTGATTCAAACGCTTCTCGCATACCCGTCACGATCAGATCGGCACTGGCTTCTTCCCCATCTGCGATCACACCACGGATATTCACGAGCGCAGTATATCTGTCTGCATCAACCAGCTTACCGCTCCCAAGCCCCTGATTCATCACGATCAACAGTATAAATAAATAAGCAAATGTCAGCAGTTTGAAAAAGATGCCCCAGCGCCTGGAACGCCTTTGCTCATCACCCATCTGCGACATGGTTTTTTCAATTAACTTCCATTCTTTGGACGAGTCATTATTCGAATCCAACACACTTTCTCCTCTATAAAAACATCAAGATTTCAAGACAATACATCACGCATCCTGGCGCCTAACGTCAGATAACGCCATTCTCTCCAGGCTCACTTGAAATGCATCATCATAAGGCGCTTCAAAACGCATACGCTTCCCACCCGGCGACTGGAAATGTATTTGCCGTGCGTGAAGCATCAGCCGCGACCTTTCCATACCATGCAGAG
>Ga0316207_10004594_pt1 | contig 11901 bp, 9 predicted proteins | sample 6weekpyrite_MG_FD_204943 | JGI IMG/M metagenome (GOLD analysis project Ga0316207, IMG submission 204943) | Microbial mat bacterial communities from mineral coupon in-situ incubated in ocean water Damariscotta River, Maine, United States -... | ecosystem: Environmental > Aquatic > Marine >... | reverse complement strand
ATCTTGAGGGGATTGAAGATATTGTCAGTGTCGCGTCTGAAGGCAGTACCTTATTAATCCTGACGCTGGATGATAGATATCGGCCCAGAGACATTTTGGCGGATGTTAAAAATCGTATTGATGCCATCAATAACTTGCCAGCGAATGCTGAGCGTCCGATCGTCAGCCTGGCCAAGCACGTAAGAGAGGTGCTCAGTGTTGCTGTGGCAGGGAACCTGTCGGAGCAAGAAATACGCTTGGAGGCGGAGCGTGTTCGTGACGAACTACTTGAAATTGACGGCCTGACTCAGGTCGAACTGGATGGTGTTAGAGACTATGAAATCAGTATTGAAGTCACTGAGCAGGTTCTTCAGCAATATGGTATTCGATTAGCTGATCTGGCTCAGGCGATTCGGAATAGCTCACAGGATATTTCTGCGGGCAGCTTAAAAACCGATGGCGGCGATATTCTGATTCGTTCGAGCGGGCAGGCGTATCGAAAACAGCAGTTTGAGAATATCATCGTATTAACTCAGGCAGATGGCAGTTTTGTGCGCGTCAGTGATTTGGCGACCGTCGAGGATGGCTTTGCCGAAATACCCATTATCACCCGATTCAACGGCTACCCTGCTGCCTTTGTCGATGTTTTCAGGGTGGGTCAGCAAAGTGCGATCGATGTCGCCGATAAAGTCAAAGCCTATCTGCAAGAAAAGTCACCTTCTTTGCCAGACAGTGTGACGCTCACCCCCTGGAGAGATCGCTCAAAAATTGTTAAGAAGCGCTTGAAAACACTCTCTGACAACGCCTTGCAGGGCGGGGTGATGGTGCTGCTGTTACTGACCCTGTTCTTGCGTCCGGCCATCGCGATTTGGGTCTGTATTGGTATTCCGGTTTCGTTTATGGGCGCGTTTTTGCTGATGCCTGTATTTGGTATCACCTTAAATGTCATCAGTTTGTTTGGCTTTATTGTCATTCTTGGCATTGTCGTAGATGACGCCATCGTCACCGGTGAAAATATCTATACGCATTTGCGAACCTCAGAAAACAGCCTTGACGCCGTGATCATGGGCACCAAGGAAGTCGCCATTCCCGTCACCTTTGGCATTCTCACGACGGTCGCCGCTTTTTTACCCATTGCCTTTATCGAAGGCGTTAGAGGGCAGTTATTTGCTGCCATTCCAGTGGTGGTGATTCCGATCCTTATTTTTTCTCTGATCGAGTCCAAACTGGTTTTGCCTGCCCATCTCAAACACCTAAAGCTTCAGCGAGGGCAACAGCACGGCAGGTTGCAGCGTTGGCAGCAGCGCTTTGCCGATGGTTTTGAACGCTCGGTAATGCGTTACTACCAACCATTATTGGCTTGGGTGCTGCGTTATCGTTATTTGTGTCTGGCGGTCAGCTTTGGCGTATTGATTGTGCTGTATACCTTGTTAACCAGTGGCTGGATGCGCTTTGTTTTCTTCCCTAAAGTGCAGAGTGAATTGGCGCGAGCGACGCTGGAAATGCCGGTTGGCACGCCTTTGGAAGTGACCGACCGCTATGTAGGCTCTATCGTTAATGCGGCACGGGAATTACAAGATAAGTATCGGGATTCGCCCGAAGGGGAAAGTGTGATTCGAAATATTATGTCAACCACCGGCAGTGGCACCAGTGGAGCAGGTGGGCATTTTGGACGCGTCATTTTTGAGATTACCGCGCCCGAGGATAGGCAGTCGGATATTACCAGCCGAGAGCTGGTCGACGAGTGGCGCACTCTGATTGGCGCCGTTCCTGGTGCCGAGACGCTAACGTTTCGTGCCGAGATTGGTCGGGTCAGCGATCCCGTGCATATTCGACTAACTGGACAGAACTTCGATACTTTATCGCGAGTAGCGGAGGCAATTAAAGAAAAACTGAGCACCTATCCGTCGGTGTTTGACACGTCGGATAGTTACTCTGACGGCAAGGAGGCAATACAAATTCAACTTAAAAATGAAGCCTTCACACTTGGCTTGTCTCGCCAACAGATTTTGAGTCAGGTCGGCGAGGCGTTTTATGGTTATGAAGTGCAGCGTATTCAGCGGGGACGAGACGATATTCGCGTTATGGTTCGCTATCCGGACAAAGACCGAAAAGCCGTTCAGTCACTCGATCAGTTTTTACTTAGTAATGCAGAAGGAAATCGTATTCCGCTATCTCAAGTGGCAAGACTGATACCCGAAACCAGCCCCGCTCGCATTAATCGTATCGATCGCAACCGTACGATCAGCGTTCTCGCAGATATCGATAAGCAAAACACCAATATGCTGGTGCTTCAGCAGGAGCTAAAAGCATTTATCGAGCCTTTGCTCGTTCAATATCCTGGCGTTCGTTATTCGATGGAAGGCGAAGCTAAAGAGCAGCGGCAGTCCTTTGGCAGCTTGAAATGGGGCGTGCTGTTCGTGCTATTTATTATCTATAGCTTGTTGGCGATACCGTTTAAATCCTATTGGCAGCCGATTATCGTGATGGCGGTTATTCCCTTTGGCGCGATCGGCGCCTTTGGCGGGCATTGGATTATGGGCATGGACTTGACCTTAATCAGTTTACTTGGGGTCCTGGCATTGACCGGTATTGTTGTCAACGATAGTCTGGTGTTGGTGGACTTTATTAATAAAAGAAGAAAGCAGTCCCAAGATTTGCTTTACTCGGTTACTCACGCGGCAGCTGCACGTTTTCGCCCGGTTATTTTGACCTCGTTAACGACATTTATGGGGCTAATGCCTTTGTTGTTTGAAAAATCGACACAGGCCCAGTTCCTGATTCCGATGGCGGTTTCATTGGGCTTTGGCATTTTGTTTGCGACAGTGATTACCCTGTTGCTGGTGCCGATAAATTACTTGGTTATTGAAGATATTAGAAAATGGTGGTCAGGAGAAGAGACATGAAAATAAGCGCAGAGCAGATGTACGAGATGAGCGTTCTGAAAATGTTTGACCTTTCCAGTACCCAGTTGGGCATCAAGGTTCATCATGAAGCAGACACCGAAATGATCGACGCGACTCGGCGTTTGTTCGAAAAAGGTTTGGTCACCCAGGTTGATGGTGGTTACCTGACGGGGCTTGGGCGCGACGCCGCTGAGCACGTCGATAGCCTGATCACTATTTTGACGACGGCTTAATCGCTAAAAGAGTCTGTTGCAATGACGCATACTCATTCAGTGCCGATGTCACTTATTCATTCCTGGCTGGAAGGCCCGCGAAGTCACGGTGTTGATCTAGAAAATGTGTTGGAAAACGCGGGGCTAAGTTCGGAAGTGTTAAAGGAACACATGGATCAGCGAGCGGGGAGCGAAAAGCGTCTTAATCTTGACGATATGGGCTTGCTGCTTCGCACACTGTGGCGAGAAATGGGGGATGAGGCGAGTGGATTTTTATCGCAACCTCTGAGACTTGGCGTCTTCAGCATGATGTGTCATGCCATTATTACCTCAGGAAATTTGCGCAGAGGTTTGCTGCGAAGTGCGCGTTTTATCAGCTTGTTGACAGATGATTTATCTCTGGAGCTAAAAGAAAAAGGGGATGAAGCACGATGGATTATTCATTATCGCAACCCTCATCGGCTTGATGAAAGCTTTTTTATCACCTCTTTATTCGTCATCTGGATTCGCCTGTCGTGCTGGATGATCGATCAGCCGATATTACTCGAACGCATTCAGTTTCGATTTCCCCGCCCGGCGTTTGTCGATGAATATCCGTTGATGTTTCCCTGTCGGCATTACTTTTCCCAGCCCGTTAATCAGGTGGTATTTAACCGCCGGCTACTTTCTTTACCGGTTCAGCAAGACAACGAATCGCTTGCGAAATTTTTGCACAATGCGCCAGAGTCACTGTTGACGCAATTCCGCTCAGACAATAGCCTGACCGCTCAAATCAAGAGAATGTTATTGCACCGACACGGCATGCAAACCGAGCTTGAAAACATGGGCTTTGAGGCGGTTTCCGAAGAGTTGCATATGACCACACATACACTGCGCAGACGGCTTAAGGAAGAAGGCAACAGTTTTCAGGAAATCAAAGACAGCATCCGCCGTGATCAGGCAATCGCCCTGCTCGACAAACCCGATTTGCCGCTACACGATATTGCGACGCAGCTCGGATTTTCCGAATCAGCCGCTTTTAATCGTGCTTTTAAGAAGTGGACCGGTTTGACTCCGGGAGCTTACCGCGAATCGCTAAAATAACGCATATTTGAGTTTGATCAGTCATATTTCCGACATTTCAACGGATAATGGCTAAAATAAAGAGTCTTTTGCAAGAGGCTCATAAAATATATTCAATTCAGGAGTCCGACAATGATTACCGTTCGAGATATGATGAGTCCTAAGCCCATAACCTTATCGCGTCTAAACTCACTCTATGATGCGCGTATGCTGATGGCGGAAAAATCGTTTCGTCATGTGCCGATTGTCGGTGATGATGGTGAGTTGATAGGTTTGGTCACGCAGCGTAATGTGCTGGCAAGCGGCGTTTCGTCTCAGGCGCACATTGATAAAGATGAGCTGGCAAAAATTGAAACCGGTACCTTGCTGGCAGATATTATGACCACAGACTTGGTCACTATCACAGCCGGGGCGAGCATTTCTGCCGCCGCACAGTTGATTCACAAACATAAGTTCGGCTGTTTGCCTGTTGTTGATGATAAGGGTCACCTGGTGGGTATTATTACCGATCATGACTTTGTAGAGATAACCATGCAGCTGCTGGATATGATGGATGCCAGTGAGCCTTTTGATGAAGACGATGAATTCTAATCACCATTTTAAGCTAAAAACAAACGGCTTATAACATAACGATAAGCGATGTAAAACATGGTGATAGAATTTGATTGAAGTATGCACAATGAGTTCGTTAACCCTATACTTAAGACGTCGAACCTTTAGACGTTGAACAGTTTTTATCTTGTTTTAATATGAGGTGTAGTATGACTGTCAGAATAGGTGAGCCAGATCGAACCTGGTATCGAAGCGACCGTATGATGCATGTGAATGATCAATGGTTTTTTACCACGCGTGAAATGACTCAGGAAGGGCCGTTCACATCAAAAAATGAAGCCGAGATGGAGCTCAATTTGTATATTCGGCATGTCAACGACCAATTCTACCGAAAAAGCGGTTAGCCGCAGTTTTGTCAGCGCAATCCATAAAAACTTGCAAGAAAAGGTCAATCGCGATGCAATGATTGATCATTGAGCCTGTTGGTCAATTCTTTATCCTGATAAAGGTGTTTATCCTAAACAGAGATAGAGAATATGACTAGCGATGCCCTTATTTTCGATGCAATTCGTACGCCTCGTGGCCGGGGCAAAGCCTCCGGCGCACTGCATGAGGTTAAACCTGTTAGCCTGCTAACAGGTCTTCTGAATACCCTTCAATCCCGAAATCAGTTTGATACCGCCGAAGTGGATGACATAGTGCTCGGTTGTGTGACCGCAGTGGGCGACCAAGGTGCCGTCATCGCCAAAACAGCGGCCTTGGCGGCTGGCTGGAACGACGATGTGGCAGGAATGGTATTGAACCGTTTCTGTGCCTCCGGTCTCGAAGCCGTCAACACGGCAGCAATGAAGGTTCGGTCTGGTTGGGAGCAGCTAGTGGTAGCCGGTGGCGTTGAGTCGATGTCCCGCGTCCCGATGGGCAGTGACGGTGGTGCCTGGGCGATGGACCCCGAGACCAATTTTAAAACAGGCTTTATGCCACAAGGCATTGGCGCCGACCTCATTGCCACGCTTGATGGCTATTCCCGTAGCGATGTCGATGCCTTTGCGATGCGATCTCATCACAAAGCTGCTGCGGCTTGGCAACGGCGTGCTTTCGATAAGTCCGTTATTCCTGTTACCGATCAAAACGGTTTTACTATTCTTGACCATGACGAGCTCGTCAGGGCAGACAGCTCAATGGCAACATTGGGCAAACTCAATGCTTCTTTTCAAATGATGGGGGAGATGGGCTTTGATAGCGTTGCACGTGAGCGTTACCCGCACGTAGAAACCATTCAGCACATTCACTCGCCGGGCAATTCCTCTGGCATCGTGGATGGTGCCGCTGCCGTATTAATAGGCAGTGAACAGGCGGCGAAACAGTTTTCATTAACGCCGCGTGCGCGTGTGGTTGCCACGGCAGTCGTTGGCACTGATCCCACGATTATGCTGACCGGCCCCGCACCCGCAGCACGTAAAGCGCTAAAAGTGGCGGGCATGTCCATTGAAGATATTGATCTGTTTGAAGTGAACGAGGCATTTGCCTCTGTCGTGATGCGGTTTATGAACGAAATGGGCGTGAGTGAAGATATCGTCAATGTGAATGGCGGCTCAATTGCAATGGGCCACCCGCTTGGTGCGACCGGCGCAATGATTCTGGGAACCTTGCTGGATGAGCTTGAAGCACGCGATTTGAAAACCGGTTTGGCGACGCTTTGTGTCGGTGGCGGTATGGGTATCGCCACCATTATCGAGCGAGTTTAAGGCCCTCAGGGTTTCTAAATAGATTTAATTGGGGAACAGTAATGACTTCCGTTATTTATGAAAAAGATCAGGACAACATTGTCCACCTGATTCTGGACAAACCAAATGCCGGCGCCAATCTGATGGATGCCGAATTTACCCGCGACTTTGTTTCAGCCGTCGATAAACTGCGCGACGACGAATATTCCGGCGTGATTCTCCGCTCGGCAAAATCCACTTTTTTTGCGGGTGGTAATCTTGATGATTTATACGCCACAAACAACGAAAACGCCCATATTCTCTATGACATGGTCAGCCAGCTTAAAGCAGCAATGCGGGAACTGGAAACCAGTGGTAAGCCCGTCGTCGCCTGTATTAATGGGGCCGCACTCGGTGGTGGTTGGGAGCTGGCATTGGCCTGCCATTGCCGTATATCCGTCAGTAAGGGCGTTACGCTTGGGTTGCCGGAAGTCACGCTGGGTTTACTTCCCGGGGGAGGGGGTGTGATTCGGATGACCCGTTTGCTCGGTTTGCAGGCAGCGTTGCCATTTCTCACAGAAGGTCGCCAGTTCAAACCTGAAAAAGGCAAGAGTCTGGGGTTGATTAACGAGATTGTAGACTCTAAAGATCAATTGGTAGATGCGGCACGTACCTGGATCAAGGCCAACCCTAAAGTACAACAGCCCTATGATGTAAAAGGCTATAAAGTGCCCGGCGGCAAACCAACGCATCCGGGAATGGCGAAGATGTTACCGATCGCACCCGCAATGATGCGCCAGCAAACTAAAGGGGTATTGCCCGCACCCGAATCTATTTTGTCGGTGATGGTCGAGGGACTGCAGGTTGATTTGGATTCCGCTATGCGCATTGAATCTCGTTATTTTGTTGAGCTGGTGTGCAGTCAGGTTGCCAAAAATATGATTGGCACATTTTGGTTTCAGCTTAACGAAATTAAAGCGGGCGCACGACGCCCCAAAGGCATTGATGCATCGAAAGTGTCCAAGGTTGGTATTCTCGGCGCAGGCATGATGGGCGCAGGCATTGCCTATTCCTCGGCCTGTCGAGGCATCGATGTGGTACTGAAGGACCTTAGCCTTGAAAGCGCGGAGAAGGGTAAGGCCTATTCGCAAAAACTGCTCGACAAAAAGGTGTCGAAAAAGCGCTTAACTGCCGAGCAGCGTGAGACCACCTTGAACGCTATTTTACCGACCGATCAGGCAACAGATCTGAAAGGCTGCGATCTGATCATCGAAGCGGTGTTTGAAGACAGAGCACTAAAAGCAAAAGTCACACAGGAAGCAGAAGCACAAATTGATTCAGCGGCGGTGTTTGCGTCCAATACCTCGACTTTACCGATTACCGGGCTGGCTGAAGCCTCAGAGCGGCCTGCAAATTTTGTCGGTCTGCATTTTTTCTCCCCGGTCGATAAAATGCCTCTAGTCGAAATTATCTGTGGTGACAAAACTTCAGATGAGACCCTGGCCAAGGCGTACGACTATGTGCTGCAAATTGGTAAGACGCCCATTGTCGTCAATGACAGCCGTGGTTTCTACACCTCACGCGTGTTTGGCACCTTTGCCAATGAAGGTATGGCGATGCTGGGCGAAGGCATTCCGGCGACAGCGATCGAAAATGCCGCTTTTTTGTCGGGTTTCCCGGTCGGCCCTCTGGCGGTGACCGATGAAGTGAGTTTGACGCTGGTCGAGAAAATTCGAAATCAAACGATTAAAGATATGCAGGCTGAGGGCAAGGCGTACCCAGCTCATCCTGCTGACCCGGTCGTTGACCGCATGCTCGAAGCTGACCGTGCTGGAAAACTGGCCGGGGCGGGCTTTTACGACTATCCAAAGGGAGGCAAGAAACATCTGTGGCCGGGCTTAAAAGAGACCTTTGAAAAAGCAAATATTGAATACACGCTGAATGATCTCAAGGAGCGCTTGTTGTATGTGCAGGCGATCGAAACTGTGCGTTGTGTTGAAGAAAAGGTTCTGACGAGTGTGCGTGATGCCAATATCGGTTCGATTATGGGATTTGGCTACCCGATTTGGACGGGTGGTATTTTGCAGTTTATCAACCAAACCGGCATACCTGCATTCATCGAACGGGCCGAGCAACTCGCTGAGCAATGTGGCGAGCGGTTCGCAGTGCCACAACTGTTGCGCGATATGGCGAAAGACGAACTTGAATTTACAGATTCCAAACATTAAGGGTATTAACAATGATCAAACGAGATGTATTTGAATCAGAACATGAAATGTTCCGCGATAGCCTGAATAAATTTCTGCAGGAAGAAGCGGTTCCTTACCACGCACAGTGGGAAAAAGATGGCCATGTGTCCCGAGAATTATGGACGAAAGCCGGTCAGCACGGTTATTTATGTCCGACTGTACCAGAGGAATATGGCGGTGTTGGCGTTGACTTTCGCTACAATGCAATTGTCGATGAAGAAGTGGCTAGACTGGGGCTGAGCGGGGTTGGTTTTGGTTTGCATTCTGATATTGCGGTTCCGTATCTCCTGGCTTATGGTTCTGAGGCGCTAAAACAGAAGTACGTTCCGGGTTGTGTCAGTGGTGAGTATATTACCGCCATCGCCATGACCGAGCCGGGTACCGGATCAGACCTGCAAGGCATTAAAACCACGGCGATATTGGACGGTGATCACTACATTCTGAATGGTTCCAAGACCTTCATCACCAATGGCCAAATGGCGGATCTGGTGGTTGTGGTGGCAAAAACGGATCCTGAACATGGCTCCAAAGGCACCAGCCTGTTGATTGTCGAAGCAGACAGCCCTGGTTTCGAGAAGGGTCAAAATCTTGAAAAAATCGGAATGAAGGCGCAAGACACTTCCGAACTGTTTTTTCAGGATGTCAGAGTGCCTAAAGAAAATCTGCTTGGTGCAGAAGGTATGGGTTTTATTTACTTGATGCAGGAGTTGCCGCAGGAACGTTTGTCGGTCGCATTGAGTGCCATTGCCGGCGCGGAGTCGATTCTTGATCAGACCGTCAAATACGTTAAAGAACGAAAGGCTTTTGGTCGTGAAATTGCGTCGTTTCAAAATACCCAGTTCAAGCTTGCTGAAATGTCGGCTAATGTGACCATGGCCAGAGTTTTCGTCGATAAATGCCTGGAATTACTGGTTGAAAAAAAGCTTGATGTTGTTACCGCAGCAAAACTGAAACTGATTGCCACTGAAATTCAGTGTGATGTCATCGATGAATGTTTACAACTGCACGGCGGCTATGGCTATATGCTTGAGTATCCAGTGGCGCGCGCCTATGCAGATGCTCGGGTACAGAAAATTTATGCGGGTACCAATGAGATTATGAAATTAATCATTGGCCGAAGTATGGTTTAATTCCAGGAGTTATTGTTCCATGTCCTTGCCGTTAACAGGTCTTAAAGTTCTCGATTTCACTACCTTGTTGCCGGGGCCGTATGCGACCCAGCTTTTGGCAGACATGGGCGCCGAGGTGTTGCGTGTAGAGGCGCCTAAACGGGTAGACTTATTGAAGCACTTTCCGCCCAAAGTCGGCAAGGTTTCGGCAGCGCATGCCACGATCAATCGCAATAAACGCTTTATTGCGATTGATTTAAAGCATGCGCAAGCGAAATCCATCATCACGAAACTGGTTCAGGAATACGACATTGTGATAGAGCAATTTCGCCCAGGTGTGATGCAGCGGCTTGGGCTGGATTATGCCTCGCTCTCGACTGACCAGCCTTCACTGATCTACTGTTCTGTTACCGGATACGGCCAAACCGGCCCTTTAAAGGACCGCGCTGGCCACGATATTAACTATTTGGCGCTATCGGGCCTGGCCAGCTTTTCGGGTCGACCTGAAACCGGGCCGGTGCTGTCGGGTACTCAAATAGCTGATTTGGCGGGTGGCTCGCACCATGCTGTCATGGCGATTCTGGCAGCCGTGATTGAGCGCAGCAGAACGGGAGAAGGTCAGTATCTGGATATCAGTATGAGTGATGCCGCGCTGGCACTAAGCACGATGTTTGCAGCCAATACGCTGGCGGGTGGCGCTTGCCCAACGCTGGGTAGCGAGTTTCTCAATGGCGGATTGTTCTATGACTATTACCAGACGGCTGATGGACGTTATCTCTCTATCGGCGGGCTGGAACCTGTGTTTGCATCGGGCATGCTGAACGTGCTTGGCCTGAATGACTGGATGAGCAAAATAGCGGACGCGCGCCCTGCGGTACAAAGCGAATTGAGGGCTGTGCTCCAAGCTAAATTTAAAGCCGAGACCTTTGCCCACTGGCAGGCGGTTTTTGAAAAGCTAGATGTCTGTATCGAGCCGGTGCTGGGTTTAGATGAGGCATTGGTGCACCCGCACTTTGATGCGCGCGATATGATCGGCAGCGCTATAGATACCGAAGGCAACGAAATCCCCCAGCTAAACTCTGCCCTTCCTTTTAGAGGTACGCAAGGCCATCAGGCAGGCAAACCGCTTGGTGCAGATACCGAGGCGGTTCTTGAGTCCATCGGGTATGCTCATGATCAAATCACGCAGTTAAAAAAGACAGGGTGTATCCGCTAGAGATCGCTCACTATTTGGAACGCACCGATGAACAAGCGCTCAGCCACTGAACCAAGGTCGATATCGCTAGAGGCAAATGGACGGGATTACTCTGCTCTGGTCTATGGTGACATCGGCCCAACCGTGTTTTGTCTGCATGGTTTTCCTGATACGAACCGAACTTTTCGGTATCAGGCTGAAGCGTTGGTTCAGCAGGGTTTACAAGTGGTGTGCCCGTGTATGCCGGGCTATGAGATAACCACGGTGAACCCCGATACGCGTTATCACTCCGACTACCTGAGTGATGAAATTCTGGCCATTATTGACGCTTGGACGGCGGATAAGGTTCACCTTGTTGGTCATGACTGGGGGGCATTTGTTGCCTACGCAGCCGTCATTAAAGCAGCAGAGCGCTTTAAATCGGTGACGACCCTGACGGTCCCCTATAATCTGTCGTTCTCAGTTGTACCGTTTAAGGCACCAAAGCAATTGGCATATTCCTGGTATATGGGCTTTTTTCAACTCGTGGGTATTGCAGAATGGGCTTTGGAAAGAAATCACTTTCAATTGATCGACACCTTGTATACTAACTGGAGTCCAGGCTGGAAGGTGCCCACAGAGCAATTGGCGGATGTTAAATTACGGCTCTCGGTACCTGCCGTAAAAAGCGCTGCGCTTGGGTATTACCGCGCACTTAAATCCCGGTCAGCCGCACGCTACATGAACGCCAGCATTAAGGTGCCAGCGCTACTTTTGCGCGGAGAACTGGATGGCTGTATCGCTTCGCAGACCTGGAAGCTGATCAAGCCCGCTTGTTTTGAAAAAGGTTTGCGCGTGTGTTCGGTTGACGCAGGGCACTTCCTGCACCAGGAAAAACCTGAGCAAGTCAATGCATTGCTCATTGAGCATATCCTCAATAATCAGTAAGCTATCG
>Ga0316207_10004593_pt1 | contig 11903 bp, 6 predicted proteins | sample 6weekpyrite_MG_FD_204943 | JGI IMG/M metagenome (GOLD analysis project Ga0316207, IMG submission 204943) | Microbial mat bacterial communities from mineral coupon in-situ incubated in ocean water Damariscotta River, Maine, United States -... | ecosystem: Environmental > Aquatic > Marine >... | reverse complement strand
CAGATTTCTTACCTAAATTATCTCGGCAATAGTCATCATCTTTCCAAGCTTCCACACAAGATAAAACCTGAGCTGCAAAAGCTTCATTGATTTCCCAATAATCTATGTCATCCACTTTTAATTTACTACGAGGTAATAATGGCGCCATAGCATGTGCAGGACCTAAACCCATTTGTGAGGGATCTAAACCTGCCCATTGACTATCAACAATTCTCGCCATAGGTGTCAGATTGTGATCTTTGACAGCTTTTTCACTAGCGAGGATTAACATGGCTGAACCATCGGTAATTTGCGCGCTATTTGCTGCGGTCACTTTACCGAATCGTCGATCAAAATAGGGTTTTAATTTCTGCATGCCTGTCATGTCTGAATCTCGTCGCAGACCATCATCATGTTGATAACATTTACCGTTATAATCGTAACTGATTTCAATTTCACCTAAGTGATTATTATCTTGTGCGGCTGCTAAACGACGATGGCTTTCCACAGAAAACTCATCCATGGCATTTCGGGAAATTTTAAAGCGATGTGCAAGAATTTCGGCAGTTTGCCCCATATTTAACCCAACAACAGGATCTGTTAGACCGCGTAATAAACCAATAATGGGAGTTAAATGCTTGCCACGTAATTTAGACAAAGCCTTGATTTTAGCGCCTACGGTTTTCGTTTTGTAAAAGTCAGCTAGCCAATTCACCATGGTATTATTTAATAGTAATGGCGCATAACTCATGGCTTCAACACCACCTGCCAATACCAAATCAGATCGACCGGAGGCTATGTTAACTGCTGCACAATCCAAAGCTTGCATACCCGAAGCACAGTTTCTTTGTACGGTCCAGGCGGGTACGTCTTCACCACAGCCTAAACGTAGGGCAATGACCCGAGCAATATTAGCTTCGTCTGGACCTGGTATCATACAACCCATGATCACTTCGTCGAAGTCTGTTGGTGAAAAGTCTTGTCTGTCTAATAGAGGTCGACCTGCTGCAACACCTAAATTGGCTGCTGGGAAAGGTCCAGGTTTACCTTTAGCCTTCAAGAATGGTGTACGGCTCCCATCAACAATATAAACGGGTTTACTGATGGATTTTTTACGAGAGGTTGCCATCGTCACACTCCTAGTTAAGTACGTTTAAATTCGTTTGCAGAAAAATCATCAACTTTGATGATTGCATTTTTTAATTCAATAAAACGAGCGAGTAATTTTGCTTCCTGATCCGTAATCAATACTTTTTGATCCGCTTGTTTTAGTAGTTGACTAATATTTCTACCACTAATTTGGCCTTGTTTTTTTAATCCATAGATGCGTTTTTCAATTAAATCCGCTTCGTCGGCTATTGCAAAGGCTTCCTCCAGTCTTGCTACTTGCTGTGAATCATTTTCAGGTAAATAGACTCCCAGTGTTAAGCGATCGCGTGAATCAGAAGGGGACATCAAAATACTCGCGAGTTGGTGTCCTGCTTCATCTGTTGGTGGTAAAAATCGTTTTCCGTAAGGGAAGATCGACCATTGCAATATTTTACTAATAACTCGATTAGGAAAGTTTTGTAAAATACCTGTGATAGCTTCTTGTATTTCGTACATACACTCATCGCAAACCCACTTAATCAGTGGCAGGTCTTCCTTCGGCCGACCTTGATCTTCAAAGCGTTTCAACGAAGCAGAGGCAAGATAGAGTAAACTTAAAATATCCGCAAAACGCCCGGAAAGTTTTTCTTTACGCTTTAATGCACCACCTAAAGTTAGCATGGCGGCATCGGCTAATAAAGCGAAAGCACTGCTAAAACGAGTTAAATCTTGATAATAGTTTTCTAATTCGGGATCTAAAGGCGTCGAAACTAAACGTCCGTTGGTTAATCCCATTGTTAAAGTTCGCACAAAATTACTCGTGGTAAAATGAATGTGCCCAGAAAATGCAGCATCAAAATCTACAGACGCTTTATGTTTGTCGGGCTCTGTAGCTGCTTGCATTTCTTTAAATACATAAGGATGACAACGAATCGCACCTTGACCAAATACTATGAGCGTGCGAGTAAGAATATTTGCACCTTCAACGGTAATACTAATCGGAATTGCGTGATAGAGCTTACCCAATATATTGTTTGGCCCTAAACAGATGCCTGAGCCACCTTGAATATCCATGGCATCATTGACTGATTTACGCATGCGTTCGGTTAGTTGATATTTTAAAACTGCAGACAGTACTGATGGACTTTCGCCATGATCCAGTGCGCTGGCTGTTAAAATCCGGGCAGCATCCATCATATATGCATAACCTGCCATACGTGCTAAAGGTTCTTCTACACCTTCAAAACGACCAATAGGCATTTTAAATTGTTTGCGTACACGGGAAAAAGAACCAATGGCACGACTGGTAAATTTTACGCCACCGACACTTAATGCTGGCAAAGAAATAGAACGGCCTGCAGCTAAACAATTCATTAACATGCGCCAACCGTGGCCTGCTTGATCCACGCCGCCAATCACCCAATCCATTGGAATAAATACATCATCACCGGAGTTAGGGCCGTTTTGAAAGCCGATACCTGAAGGATGATGACGTCGGCCAATATTAACACCGGGGTGAGAAGTCGGAATTAATGCGCAGGTAATACCAAGTTCTTTGATTTCGCCGATTAAGCCATCAGGATCACTGAGCTGAAATGCGAGACCCAAAACGGTTGCTACAGGTCCAAGTGTGATATAACGTTTTTCCCAGGTGATTCGTATGCCCAGTACATCTTTTTTACCGTTGTATTCACCTTTACAAACGATACCAAAATCAGGGATAGAACTCGCATCACTACCTGCTTCTGGACTTGTTAAGGCGAAGCAGGGAATTTCTTCACCAATTGCGAGACGTGGTAAATAATGATCTTTTTGTTCTTCCGTTCCATAACGTAATAATAATTCTGCAGGCCCTAAGGAGTTGGGTACCATGACACTCACTGCAGCAGCAACACTACGTGTAGAAACTTTCATAACTACGGCGGAATGCGCTAAAGCCGAAAATTCTAGGCCGCCATATTTTTTAGGGATAATCATTCCAAAAAATTTATTTTTCTTGATGTATTCCCAGACTTCAGGCGGTAAATCATTTAATTCTTGAGAAACTTGCCAGTCATCAATCAAACTACAGAGCTCGTTAACCGGTCCATCGATAAATGCTTGTTCCTCATCACTGAGTTTAGCTGTCTTGTGCTTGAGTAATTTTTCCCAATCCGGATCACCACTGAATAAATCACCATCCCACCAAACCGTACCAGCATCCAATGCTTCTTTTTCTGTGCTCGACATAGGTGGCAATATTTTTTTAAATATTTTGAGGATATGATTGGTAATAAGAATTCGACGGATAAGTGGGACATTAATGATTAAGGCATAAACTGCGAATACAATCCAAAGTGCTGTAAGGCAAGTGGTTAATCCATATATGCCACTAAAAATGGCGAGATATACCGCAAAGCTACCTGTCCAAATCGAGGCTTTTGCTCGGTGATAAGCGAGAATGCCAAAAAATAAAAAGAATACTAAAATAGCGATTAGCATTGAAATCTCCTAAATGGCCTTAATACCATTGGGTGAAATATTAGTTAAAAACGATTTTGGAAGGAGAAAAAGCAATTTTAAAATTGCGATTGATGACGGTGAAGCGTTTTGTTTAATAGTTTTTGATCTCATTCCGTGAAAATCGTTATCTATCTATCGACAAGTTAAAGAAAAACTCTAATAAATTTCTGATATTATTGAGTTTATTACATTATTCATGCCGAATTGTAGTGGGTTATGTAACTAATTAGTCATCAAATCCTTATTTTATTGCTAGTTAGAGATATTACATATCCGCGATAAGGTTGAGCACTTTATCAATTTGGGTACGAGGTGTGTAATAGTGGGCAGAAAACCGGATACCTCCGCCTCTTTTTGCACAAAAAATGTCTTGTTTAGTGAAAAAATCAAAAAGTTGATCATTACTAACTGTATTTGACCGAAAATTGATAATACCAGTTCGATTTTTCTCATCAGTAGGGCTTAGTAGTTCAATATTTGTTAAATTACTTAACTGATCGAATAAATAATTAGCATTTCCCTTCACTTTTGCTTCAATGATTTCCATACCAACATCGAGTAATAGGGATAAGCTAGCATGAAGCCCGTGAATGCCCAGCATGTTGGGGCTGCCACATTCAAATCGAGTTGCATTACTTGCGACTGTCCAATCCTTTTTGTCAAAATCACTTGGGTGTTCGACCATATGCCAGCCATACTGGTTGAGTTTGATAGAATCACGAACTTCTGCTCGACAATAAAAAAGTGCAACACCTTCAGGCCCAAGCATCCATTTATGGCCATCTGCAACAACAAAATCGGCTTGACAGGCCTGAACATCAAAAATCTCTGCACCAATATTTTGTATCGCATCCACACAAAAGAAAATTTCATTACTGCGACAAAATTCACCAAGCTGGTTCAAGTCGACTTTTAATCCTGATGCATACTGCACCGAGCTAATAGCAAGTAAACGAGTATTCTCATTGCACAAATTACATAGGGCCTGTTCTGCCGAGTTGGCATCAGACAAATCAGCGTAACGAACTTCCACACCCATATTTTTTAGAGATTCCCAAACAATATGGTTGGAAGGAAACTCTTCATTGCTAATGACAATGTTATCCCCCTTGTTCCAACTTAGGCCATATGCCACAACGGATAATGCTTCTGAAGTATTTTTTAATAGTGCAATATCACGCCAACTAGGGGCATTGATTAGACTCTGCATTTGTTTGCGTAACTGTTTTTCTATCTCTAACCACTTGAGATAGTTCCATGATCCTTGTTGGGCGTTTTCTAATGCAAAGTTTTGGATGGCTATTTGGGTTCTTTTTGGCCAAGGACCAACCGCCGCGTGATTTAGGTGAACGAAGTTATCTCTAAGTATCCATTCTTCGTTAACGTTTAAGTCATCCATGAAGTGTTATTCCTAATGTATATTATAAATATAGTCATTTAACATATTGTAAAATAGTTACAAAACAATAATACAACTCTTGAATAGCTACCTTGATATTTTCCGACTGAATTACTAGACTTAATTAGTAATGGGGAATTGCTATTACAAAAAATATAAGTGCATAAGACATACTTATAACAATAATTCGGAAGTAGCGCACTTACTTTCAATTCAAATTCATAATTAATCTTTATTGTAAATTCCTTTTGCAAATCTGTAATCGTATTCAACACTCATGGGGACTGTAGTGACGATTGATCGCATCTATTTAAAGGGATTTTTTATAGTTGTATTGCAATTATGTCTAATGCTGCCTGTGGTCAGCGTTGCAGCAGTACAAGATCTCGCAGCGGATGGATTAATTGTTAAATTTCGTTCCAGTACTAGCCAGTCCAGTTTAGCTCATGCCTTATCAACTTCCGGTTTACGCAGTGTAGAGAGTTTTGATTTAGTACCGGGTCTTACTCATGTTCGTACTATTGCCGGTGAAACTATACAAAGTACCTTGGCTGCAATTAGTTCAAATCCCAATGTAGAATATGCTGAACCAAATTACTACGTCACTGCCTTAGGAATTCCTAACGACCCCCAGTTTTCACAGCAATATGGACTGCATAATACCGGGCAAACTGGTGGCACTATTGGTGCTGATATAGCTGCGGTAAACTCCTGGGATTTACAATCGGGTAACAACGTAATCATTGCGGTTATAGATACTGGTGTTGAATATACCCATGAGGATTTATCCTCAAATATCTGGACCAATATCAATGAAATCCCTGGCAATGGTCTAGATGACGATGCTAACGGATTTATTGATGATGTTTATGGCTGGGATTTTAGCAATAATGATAGTGATCCCATCGATGATATGGGGCATGGAACACATGTAGCAGGTATTATTGCAGCTAATACCAATAATGGCATCGGTATAAGTGGTATCAACTGGCGCGCAAAAATCATGTCATTAAAATTTATTGATGCTGCAGGCATTGGCACTACGTCAAATGCCATAAAAGCAATTAATTATGCCGTCATGATGGGTGCAAGGATTTCAAATAACAGTTGGGGTGGTGGGGCATTCACACAAGGATTACATGACACATTAGTGGCAGCTAATCAGGCAGGGCACTTATTTGTGGCAGCCGCTGGTAATAATGGATTAAATACAGATGATCCGCTTAATAGTAAACACTATCCATCTTCCTATGAATTAATTAACGTTATCTCCGTTGCAGCGACGGATGAATTTGACAATATAGGCACGTTCTCAAACTTTGGTGCAGTATCTGTGGATTTAGCAGCACCGGGTAAACAAATTCTCAGTCTTTGGTTAAGCAATGGTTATATCAGTTTAGATGGCACATCCATGGCCGCACCTTTTGTAGCAGGTGCTGCAGGATTATTACTTTCTTCCTTACCCAATTTAACGATTCCTGAATTAAGAGCTGCATTGCTGGATAACGTTGATCCCATACCAGGATTAAATGGTTTAATGGTGACAGGAGGTCGACTGAATTTATTAAGCTCGTTAAATAGTATCACTGCAAATATAACCGTTACACCATCAAGTAAGCATATTGCTGTAAATGAGAGTCTTTCGTTTTTTGCCAGTGGAGGTACTTTGCCTTATACCTGGAGTGTGAGTAACCCAGCCGTTGCTCAAATAGATTCAGCGAGTGGTTTACTCACTGGATTACAACCGGGTATTACACAAGTGATGGTGCAAGATGCTAACGGATTTAATGCACGCACTGCTGATATTTCAGTTGATCAACTTAATTTAAATCCCATGAGTGCTATATTAGACATCGGTCAAAGTATTCAATTTACACCGGGTGGTGGTGTGCCGCCTTATACCTTTACTTCCTCAAATATTAACGCCATACAAATTGATCCGATTAGTGGCGTGGCAACTGCGATTGCGCCAGGCCAAGGATTAATTATTGTTCAAGATAGTAATGGACTAACACTTCAATCAGATTTGGTTGAAGTGATATTTATTCCAGAGCTCATATTAGGTGTTCCATTAAGTCCTTTAAGTGTGGGTGATGTTTTTAAATTTACCGCTCAAGGCGGTATTCCGCCTTATACATTTGGTTCCCTTGACACTTCTATCGCAACCATTGATCCCAACAATGGAACTATGGCGGCTCTGCGATCTGGGTTTGCTCAAATCTTTGTTGAAGATACCACGGGTAAACGAGTGACTCGTTCAGATATTGAAATAAATTCAATTCAGGTATTTTCGACAGTTGCCACCATGCGTATTAATGAAACACAAGCATTAGATGTGCAAGGCGGTACACCACCTTATGAATGGCGGGTAACAAACTCTTTAGTTGCATCTATCGATTCCACCGGATTGCTGACGGCAATTAGTGGGGGATCAATCAAAGTGACTGTCATGGATACCGAAGGAAATTTGGCAGCTACTGATATTATTTTAATATCAGAATCCAGGGCGTTAACCTTACTACCCACAGCACCAGTCTTTGCTACTGGACAACAGTTTCAATTAAGTGTGGAAGGAGGATCACCACCCTACAGTTTTACCGCGAGTAATGCCGCAGTGTTATCCATAAATCAAAGTTCTCAAATGGCAACTGCCTTGGGTGAGGGGGTTTCATTTATTTCTGTAGAAGATTCATTGGGTGAAATTGTATCTTCCAATGTTATCGAAGTCAGAGACATCAAAATATTTCCTCAAACTATTCAGTATTTAGTAGATGATGTTGTTCAGTTTTCAGCAACCGGTGGTATAGCACCCTATATATGGTCTGTCGATAATTTAACGTTGGCATCTATTGATATCAATGGTTCCTTTAAAGCGTTGGCGCCTGGCTTGGTCAAAGTATCTGCAAAGGATGCTGACGGCATCACTCAGTCAATCAATATCACAATTGATAATGGTTCGAATTCCTTACCATTTTTTGATATTACACCGCGTACGGCTATTCTTTCTAAAAAATCCAGTAATGGTTTAACTTTTACCGCGTCCGGCGGAATTCCCCCTTATACCTATAAATTGAGTTCACCCATTGGTACGATTAATAGTACTACAGGTGAATATAGCCCCTTATCTGATATCGGTGGTAATACCACAGTCATCGCCACTGATTCAGCGGGTAATGTTCGCGAAAGCGGTACGATTTCCGTGAGATAAAACTCAACATTAATCCTTTTCTGTGCTTTATCTGATTAGCGTATAAGCATATAATAATATATGTTGCATATATGTTTAAAGGTAATTAAATGGGGCAGTCACTTTATGATGCAGTGGGTGGTTTAGCCACTTTAGAACGTGTTCATAAAATATTTTATGACAAAATCTATGATCATCCGTGGCTAAAACAATTCTTTGAAGGATTTGATCAACAAGTTATTGAAGATCGCCAAACATCGTTTATGGGTGAAAAGTTTGGTGGACCGGCTTATATTGGTAAACCATTAAGGCAAGTTCATGAGAATATGTATATCCCGCAAGAGCTGGCTGATTTACGCCATGAGATATTAGGCGAATCACTTCAGGAAGCAGGCGTTTCAGAAGAACTTACTAATCGTTGGTTACGTATCGATGAAGCCTTTATGCAACAAGTAATTAAAAAATCTATTTCATCTTTTTACAAAGATTACCAATTCAAATATAAAGAACGCATAATTCATCCTAATCCAAAAGAATTAGGTTAAATCCAAAAGGCTATTTTTGCGAAGTAGTAAAATTAAATATGAAAAACTGTGATTGTTTTTAATTTGTGCTTGCTTACAAATACCCTATTGTAAAACATGTTGAAAATATTTGAATACTTGTATTTCAATATGAGCTATTCTAGACTTCACCTCAACTTGCAATATAATTGCTCTCTACTGTTTTTACTAATTATATTTCCACAAAAATTTGTTATGAATTAAAGATTTATTGAAGAGATTTTATTTGGTGATAAATACATTAGCGTTAAATCTAAACTTTTGCATTATAAAAGCTGACTAATAACTGCTCTATGGCTAATTCTGAAATGGAAAACAAAAATACCACTAGTGATGCTCTTTTCAAAAGTGAGCGTAAATTACAACAAGCAATCTCTGCTGCACATATGGGAACGTGGGAGTGGGATATTATTACTAATGACGTCATTTGGTCGGATAATGTAGAATTTATTTTTGGTATGGAATCAGGTACTTTCTCTGGATCCTTTGAAGCATATCAAAAGTTGATTCATCCCGAAGATTTTCCAAAAATAGAAGAAGCCATTGCTAATACAATAAAACATCACACGCCTTATGAAGTTGAACATCGTATTGTTTGGGCGGATTCATCACTTCATTGGTTATTAGGTAAGGGCGAAGTCATTAGAAATTCGGAAGGCATACCAATAGCAATGCATGGCATTGTTATGGATATTACAAAAGAAAAACAATACCAGCAGGAACTAAAAAAACATCGACAAGAACTAGAAACCCTAGTCGCTGAGAGAACAGCTGAAGTAAATGAACAAGCGCTGATTATAAATCACTTCTCTGATCCTGTATTTACGCTTGAAATGCAAGCGTGTATTACTAGCTGGAATCATGCGGCCGAGGAAATGTTTGGTTTAACGAATCAAGAAGTCATTGGCCAGCATGTATCTACGTTATTCCCTGAAAATATGAAGTGGAATTTTACTGAAAAGATTATCCAACCTGTAATAGATAATTCATTTTTCTCTATAGAAACATGTCTAATTAATAGAAATAATGAAAAGTTTTTCGCTGAAGTTACACTGAACTCGTATGTTGATGAGATTAGCCATAAATCAGGGTTTATATGCCAAATTAAGGAAATAACAAAACGAAAAATGGCGGAGGAAGAGTTAAGAAAGTCAGAATCCAATTGGCGATCCTTAACAGAAAACTCATCGGATCATATTCTTACATTAGATAGAAATTTAAAAATTCAATTTGCTAATTTTGCTGCCCCAGGATTAACCGTCAAGGAACTCATTGGAAAAGAAATCTATAGATTTGAACCAACTGAAGTTATACAAAATAGAACAAAGGCTCGCTTAGAAGCAGTTTTAAATACAGCCGAAATAGAAAGTTATGAATCAGAATATTTGTTACCGGATGGCAATCTAATCTACTACGAAACTAAAGTTGCTCCTCGTTTCATTGACAATAAAATTGTTGGACTCACTTTGAATGTACGAGATATTTCTGCACGTAAAATAGCAGAGTTGAAGGTTGATAAACAGCGAAAGGAATTGGAAGTTGCAAATAAAGAATTAGAGGCTTTTTCATATTCGGTTTCTCATGATCTTCGCGCACCATTACGTTCAATTAATGGTATGTGCACTATAATTTTAGAGGATTTTAGTGAGAATTTGGACAATGAACCCAGGGATTTATTCGAAAGAATAAAGAATAGTACTTATCATATGTCCAATTTACTCGATGGATTACTACAGTTATCAAATCTCTCACGAATTAATTTCAACACTGTATCGGTTAATATGAGTGATTTATCGAAAAAAATTATTGAAAAATTGGAAAAATCCGAGCCTGATAGATCTGTGAAGATTAATATACATAATGACATGACTGTATTTGCAGATAAAAATATGCTTCAAATTGCCTTGGAAAATCTAATTGAAAATGCTTGGAAATACACATCTCGAAGTAAAAATCCTAGGCTAGAGATTGGGAAAAAAAACGAAAGTGGAAACACTCTATACTATGTTAAAGATAATGGTGCTGGTTTTGATCCAACTTATGCAGATAAAATATTTCATGCTTTCCATCGGTTACATAAACAGACAGACTTCGAAGGTACTGGAATTGGATTAGCTACAGTGTCGAAAATTATTCATCGTCATGGTGGTGATATCAAATTTGAAGCTGAATTAAACAAAGGCGCTACGTTTTACTTCACAATACCCAGTGACCGAAAATAATTAGATAAATTCACCACTTAGCCATGAACAAGTAGTTGTTCACGCTAAGTTATATGATTTTGATTAATTAAGTCTAATTAACTTATTGGCTTTGCGCAAAACTCTGTACATTCGCCACATCTTGATTATTCACAGGAGCATCCATCGCTGGCATTAGCTCTAACATACCAGGCATGGGGAACGCTAAATGCCCGGGAGCACCAAATCTCACGGTATGAAAGAATCGCCAAGGTTCTGCTTTAGCTATTGTGAAAATGTCACCTGTTAATAGTAATCCATCAGCGCCATGACAATCTGCGCAACTGAAGTTAACACCAGAATAAGATATGCCCGACAGGCCAAAGTAAATATCAAAACCTTTGGCAAGATCCCCTTGGCGCACTTGACCACCAACGGAATATAAATTTTCGGCGGTATTCATTACTCCTTCCATAGCAAAAGCAGATAGATCCCACAAGTCTGTGTCTGTCAGTTTTTCACCAAAATTGTGTACATTAATAAGCTCACCAGCATCACCCGCAGGAGCGATGTAACCTGTCTTTAATGTTTGGAAGACGTCGTTTACTTGCCAATTTCGTGTTTCCTTTAATGCCAATAAATCATTCAGAGAATTAAATGCTGGACTACCACGATAATCCCAGCCATGACATAAACTACAACGCCATGAGTCTGTATCTTCAAGTACGGGTGCTAGCGTTGGTTCTGCCAAATTCCATAATGGATTAGCTAATACAGTGGTTGGATCAGTTTCTGTTTCGGCAATCCAATTGTCATATAAACGACCGCCACGTACATAATTTCGTGATAAACCTGCTTGAGTGTAGGAAAGTATATCGACGGCTTCCTGAAGGCCTAAGTTTGGATTTTGATGATCGATTAATCCACGCATGGCACTACCTGGATGACCGAAACGAATTTTGTGTAAAGTTTCCCAGGGATTACCTAAGGCATAATCTGCAACA
>Ga0316207_10004592_pt1 | contig 11904 bp, 12 predicted proteins | sample 6weekpyrite_MG_FD_204943 | JGI IMG/M metagenome (GOLD analysis project Ga0316207, IMG submission 204943) | Microbial mat bacterial communities from mineral coupon in-situ incubated in ocean water Damariscotta River, Maine, United States -... | ecosystem: Environmental > Aquatic > Marine >... | reverse complement strand
AGAGCTTGGCTTCATTGGCATACTCAAGCATTAAAAATTCGTCTGCCTGGCCGTCAACCTGTATCGTTTCAAGGCCACGATAACGTCCGACTCCGTTGTCGATGTGTACTACTGGCGAGCCGATTCGGAGTTCGGTGAGGTTTTTAACCACCAGCTCGGCGTTGTCGCTGGCCTTTTTACGGCGCCGGGTTTGCAGTACCCGCTGTCCAAATAATTCTGTTTCAGTGATGACCTGGAAGGGTTCGGACGTCGATACAAAGCCGTGACTTAAACTGCCAATCGTCAGGTTAACCATTGCATCAGACGTGATAAATTCAGCCCAGTTATCGACCCGCTGATACGGCAGTAAATATTGCGTGAACAACTCGGTAAGCACTTCTCTTCGTCCTGCCGATTCGGCGACGATCAGCGTTTTGCCATCGAAGTGATCCAAGCAGGTTTTGAGTTTGCCTAGAGGGTCAGAGGCGCGGTCGTCAATAGCGACGTCTTTTGCTTGCTTCAGAGCGATATTTTCGTGGCCTGCGGCGTGTTTACTTTTGAGCGCTTGGGTTTCGAGTGTGACTTGTGGAAATGACTTCAGGTGCGCGAAAAATTCGTCTATTTTCAGAAATAAATGCTGTGGCGCGACAATCGGCCGCTGAATATCATAACGCCGATCTTCGTAACGGCTGTTGATTTCATTCCAAATCGACACCACCGTCTCGCTGGCGTCAGGCGGCATGAGTACCAATGTGTTTTTGGGGACATAATCAAACAGACTCGCCATCTGTTCAAAAAATAACGGACTGTAGTACTCGATGCCCGGCGGCTTGATGCCGTCTTTTATATCCCGGATTACCGAAGAGTTGCTGGCTGAATTCGGAAACTGCTCTAACCATTGGTTGCGGAAATTCATCCGGCTCTGGGCGTCCCATGGAAATTCGTTGGCTGGCAGAATATGCAATTGACTCAGCTTATTGGTTGAGCGTTGAGTCTCTGGGTCGAAGGTGCGCAAGCTGTCGATTTCATCGTCGAATAGTTCTATCCGAACTGGCGCCAAACTGCCCATAGGGAAAATATCGAAAATGGCGCCTCGAACAGCATATTCGCCATGTTCGTAAACGGTGTCGACACAACGGTAACCGACAGACTCCAGACTTGCGCGGTAACGATCGATATCAAAGTTTTGTGAAACCTTCAATGATAAAGCGTTGCTCTGCAGAAAATCGACTGGGGGTAAACGGTGCAGCAGAGTCGGCAAGGGAATGATCAAAATGCCCTTTTTTGTGAAAGGCAGGCGGTTCAGTGTTTCGAGTCGTTGGGAGATAATGTCTTCATGCGGTGAAAAGGAGTCGTAGGGCAGGGTTTCCCAGTCAGGGAAAACCAGTACGTCATGCTGTGTTTCGCTCGAATGATTAAAAAACGTCAGCCCATGCTCTATCGCATACGCCTGCTGAGAATCCTTGGTGACCAGCAAGCAAAATGAATCTGACTGGTTTAACAAGGCGTGAATCAGGTAAGGAGTGGCTCCGGGGTCGACATTTCCCCAGTATCGATGATCATTGGCGGTAGTGGGCAGACCGCCTGTAGGCAGAATTGCTTTCAGCATTGGTGTCATTTTTTATCTTGAGAGCGGGGCGCGCATCATACCTGTAGATGATGAAATCATCCAGCAGCTTTAGTGCGTTTTGTTAGGGTCTGTTGACGTTTCATATTCGCAACTGTTGTCGCCTGAAAAAAGCCAATCAAGGCGCGAGGAGTGTTGTTTAGTGTTTTTAAATGAACGACGAGCAACACCGAGTGGCGCTTTTTCAGGCGCAACCCGAAGGGCCGGGATAATTTTTCCGCCTGGCCGCGTTATCAGGAGCTTTTGTAGAATGACTACCTAAATAGCGGTGATGATGCGTTTAATAACGCAGACTTCTATGGCGAACTCTATATCAGCTTGAGTTTGGGGAAAATACTGGAGAAGAAAGTGGCTTTTGGCCCAATCAGTGATATGGAACTTCTGCTCGGTTTCAATGCTGCAGGAGACGCTAATGTCGTTCAAACGCTCGTCGTTTGGCGGCTGTAGCACATTATCGGAGCGTGCTCTCAGATAGTGCTGGATCAGGCGATCCTGCGTTATCTGGGGGTTGGTTTTTTGGTTAATCGTCATGAACCCCGACCTCTACGTGAACAGTAAGGGTGTAAATCAGGTCGTTCACTGGACACGTCGTAAATTGACAGCTTTTAAAAGGGCGGTATGAAGTGATATAGTTGAACCGCCCTAATAGGCCAAGTAAAAATTAATTCCCACTTTTGGCCACTGGGAATTGCTTGTGGCTAGGCGTAAGCCCGCTGGACTCGTGGGCTAATTCAAGGGTTCGCAACAATGCCACAAGTGATAGATTGGCGATCTAAAATGTGAAATAATTTTTACGCAGCCCCTAATTATTGAGGGCTGGTCCAGGTTTGTCATCATGACGTAGAAGAATTTTCTATGCATTCCAGCAAAACGTGCATTTTGAAATTTTGGGCCTTACTCGTTGGTCTCGTCATCCCATTTTGTATTCAGTCTCAAGAAACCATGACCTGGTGCGCCTATTACAATTGGTCACCATGGATTTACGCTACTGCAGAAGGCTATGAAGGAATACTGGTTGAGGAACTCAGATTCTTTGAACAAGAGCATGGTATTGAGACCAAAGCAGTCGTAATCGATAATTGGAAAAGATGTCAACTTGAAGTCGCTAATGGGCACATTGACATTATCCTGGGTGCCAATAAAACGCCTGAACGAGAAAAGATATTACACTATTCGAGTGAGCCTGCGTTTATTAATAAATCGACTTTAAGTGCTTACGCTTCGATAGACAATGAACGCGTAAAGATGGTGAAAACACTAGAGGGTTTGAAAAAATACAGACTATCCATGATTAGAGGAAATAGTTTTGGTGGGGTCGTTGATAACTTTGTTAGCTCTCTAGATAAAACAAATCTCGTAGTCGTAAACTCACATGAGCAGGTATTAAAGTTGGTTGCCTTAAAGCGCCTGGACTATTTCTTAAGCCCTGACGATAGTTATCTTGCTATGTTGGAAAAATATCGGGAAGAAGCCCCTAAATTAAAAGAGGCGCACTTTAAACAGATTTTCTCAATGCAAAGAGAGACGCCTGCCTACATTGCTTTTTCAAAAAAGGGGCCGACATTCAGCAAATTTCATGGTTTATGGATCAAAACAATCAGAGATTACTATGCTTCCGTAAATGTAGCCGAAAGGATTGAGTTCCACATAGAAAACTCTATACGGCATAAGAAATAGCGGCCAAATCGATCAGAAGTTAACCTGCTCGGTGATTTGACGGAGCTGTGAACCACAGCGGATTGTGTAAATAAACTACCAAAGCCAAGAGTAGACGTAGGTGTGATGACAGGCTTAGCAAGGAGCGTTAGAACCAGGGCGGTCATTTCAGGCTAAGTGAAAAGACTGTTTCTGTTCAGGGTTGACAGGGCTTGCTTCAGGCGAACGTTGAAACTCACCTGTTGCCAAAAAATTGCGTATTTGAACTTGGACTTCATTATTAAAACGCATCATCGCGTGGCCGCTATTGAGCATCACAAAGTCATCTATTTCCTGCAGTTTCATACTGACAACGGAGACCGTTCTGTCATTGATACCACCAACTACCACCAAACTTATCACTCAGCTCAGACCCCTGGTTTGGCGGACACAGCATCATCACTTTGCTGTTCACAGATAAGTGGTTTTCCTGTAGAAAATAGCGAACCAGAATGCCGCCCATTGAATGATTCACGAAATGAATCTGTTGGGCACTGATCGCTTGAACCCGCTCAACACCTTCTGGAAGGTAATGTTGAGCCAGTGCCGGAATGTCCATTTCCGTCGATGGATAATCCATGCTGAAGGTATGATAGCCATGTGTTTGAAGGTCATTGGCGATACTGCGCATCGCAAAACCATTTCGCCATAGCCCGTGTACCAAGACCACGCACTGAGCATTTTCACATCTTGCTGCTTGATGGCGTCTATGCAAAAGATGTCCATGGCAAACCGCGTTTCCGCCGCGTAAAGGCTCCCAGCGGTAATGAACTGTACACCCTCGTTCACACATTGAGCCGGCGTATCGCACGCTGCCTCGAAAAGCGAGGGCTGCTCGAGCGTGACGCGGAAAATACCTGGCTGATACTCGAAGAAATCGAGGAAGACACACTTACCCAATTGCACGGCGCCTCCCTCACTTATCGCGTTGTCGCAGGATCGCAAAAGGGCCGTAAGGTATTTACCTTGCAAACGCTGCCGAACCGGGGCGACAGTGAACAGGTCATGGGGCAAGCTTTCAGAGTGGCTGGCTTTTCGGGGCGTGCAGGTGTGGTTGCCGAGGCGCATCAGCGCGCCTGTGTCGTTACGCGAGTCGTCCGGCCGTTTCAGAAAAGCGCTTGGCGCTGACGGCCCAGGGCAAGGAGTGTTATGAGCTGAAAACGCCTTACCGAAATGGAACCACTCGTGTCATCTTTGAGCCCCTGGACTTCATTGCCAAACTCGCGACGCTGGTACCCAAACCGCGTGCCAACCTGACAAGGTATCATGGCGTATTAGCACCTAACAGCAAGCACCGGGTGGATGTGACACCAGCCAAACGAGGCAAGAAGAGGCTTCGCTAGGACTCTGTTGCAAGTGAATGGCTGGAAAAGACCCAGGAGGAGCGCCATCAAGGGATGTCCTGGGTGCAACGACTCAAGCGTGTGTTCACCAAAAGTAGGCGCTTTAGGCGACATCGATATTGAAACCTGTGAGCGTTGCAGTGGCCTTGTCAAAGTGATCGCCAGCATTGAGGGGCCTGCAGTCATTGAGCGCATTCTCACACACCTTGAGCAAAAAGCGGCCAACACCGAACAAGCCGGCTTCTGTATCTCCCAACAAAGTCGTGCGCCTCCCAGCCCGGTCTGCTTGAAGCTTCACAGTCCCGCCTGTTCGACAAACGCACAGTCAACACGATTAACTCGCGCTGCGCCACTGCGGTGAGCCGCCCCTCATGCCTAAAGCTCTCAGGAACCGCAATTTTTTCCCAGATCGACGAAAGACTATCGATTTTGAGCGACGACAAGTGTCACCATGCGTAAATGTTTTCGCGGATTTTGGTAACATGCTGCGGTTGTTGAGTCGGAACTAGTGAGCAATAGAAGGTTTGTTTTTCCTATACTCGAAGGTACGCAAACTCTCGATTTCATCATCGAATAACTCAATACGAAAGGGCACTTCGTTGCCCATTGGAAAAATATCCAAAATGGCGCCACGCACTGCATATTCACCATATTCGTAAACAGTATCGACACAGCGGTAACCGACTGATTCCAGATTTTCTCGGTAACGATCGATATCAAAGCTTTGCGAGATTTTCAATGACAGCGAATTACCTTGTAGAAAATCAACCGGAGGTAAACGATGCAGCAAAGTGGGCAAGGGAATGATCAAGAAAGTACTCGTTAATTTTGGGAATTATTGACCTCATTGGGAGAGAAGAAGCGTAGTATGAAGTACCCCAATACTCCCGATAGCAGTGAGCCAAGAAGAATGCCCAGGCGGTCATCGACGGCATAGTCCGGCCCGCCTTGCTCGAATGCTAAAGAACCAACAAACAGACTCATTGTAAAACCGATGCCGCAAAGTGCCGAAACACCGTATAGCTGCATCCAGCTCACCTTATCTGGTAGAGATGAAATGCCCAGTTTGATCGCTATCCAACTAAACCCAAATACGCCCAGTTGATTCCCCATAAACAAACCAACAGCAATACCGAGCGGAACAGGGTGAAGAAACGCTTCCATCGTAATACCATCAAAAGGAATTCCGGCATTCGCAAAAGCAAAGAGGGGCAAAATGACGAAGGCAACCGAAGGGTGAAGGTCGTGTTCCAGTTTTTCTAGTTGAGTCAAAGACGCGCCATTCTCTTTTCGAAAAGGGATGAACAATGCAGTCACAACACCTGCCAAGGTCGCATGGACACCTGATTTCAATACCGCGGCCCAGAGTACCAAACCAACGAGCAGATAAGGCACCAAGCTCAAAACCCCTTTCCGGTTCAACAAGAAGAGGGCTATCACCGCGAATATCGCAACGATTAGTGATGAAATCGACAAATCGGAAGTATAAAAGATAGCAATGATAATAATCGCACCCAGGTCGTCAATGATAGCCAAGGTCATCAGGAAAAGCTTCAATGCCTGCGGTATTCTGCTGCCCAGCAACGCCAATACGCCCAAAGCAAATGCGATATCGGTGGCGGAAGGAATGGCCCAACCTTTCATTGATACCGGGTTACCCCAGTTTATGGAAGCATATATGACGGCAGGGATGGCCATGCCGCCCACTGCTGCAATAATGGGTAACACAACGCGGGAAGGATCAGAAAGCTCACCGGCTAATACCTCACGTTTCACCTCAAGACCTATGAGGAAAAAGAAAATGGCCATAAGGCCATCGTTAATCCACAACAGCAAGGGCTTGGCGATCTTAAACTCACCAACTTGAATGGAGACCAGTGTATCGAGTAGAGCACCGTAATAGACATCTATTGGCGAATTCACAGCAATCATTGCTAACACTGCTGCCACCAATAGCAGCACGCCACTCGCCGCTTCTAATCTTAGAAAATCTCTTAATCGATCAATTAACATTTTTTGTGTACCAGCCTTTTTTCCATAGTGGCGCAACACTGACCTACTGTAAAGTAGCTGCGGGTTTGGCGCTTTTTTGTTAACACCAGGACAGTTGATTTTCGGGTTGTTTAAGAATTTCCTGAACGTTGACTTCGATTATTTTGTAACCCACATTGCCGAATAGAATCTGTCGCCCTTCGTTGAGAATATAGCTGGGGCTTCCTTGAAGATGGTATTGATCACGAAGCTCGGTGTCGGCTGCCAGAGCGGCATGCGCCTCGCCGGTTTCCATGAGTTTGTCTATCTCGGAGATGGGCAAGTCTGCCTCTATTCCCAACTGACGTAGCACCTTCAGGTTTGAAATATCCAGAGCCCGCTCAAAAAAAGCACGACGAATTTGCCAGCTGATGCTCTCGAAGGGAGACCTGACATCGGTTGAGGTGCTTGCCTGGTGAGCAATGATTCCCTTGTTTTGTAGCAGTTGAACTGCTTTGAGAAACAGATGACTCGTGGTCGATGTCGTTGGGCGCGTTTTAGTCCATAAGTCGGGTCGCACATTGATATGTGTATACGCTTTACTGACCGAGTATATATGATCACTAAAACCGGCATAGCCGCCTTTGTTTGCCCAGCCTTGGCCAATTCGTTTTTCGGTACACCCGAAGGTTGGCATAAAATGGCGGCTAATTTTAACGTGTGACCCAAAATTCTGTGTCAACTCTTCGAGCCTGATCTCAGAAATATAGGCCCAGACGCAAAGGGTATCGCTAAAATAGTCAATGGAGACCTGTTCACACATAAGGCAATATTTTCGTTCGTTATAGAGGTTTGAGCCTTTTGCAAAAGACTCGCTTAATCACCTAGTATTTCGAGTGCCAGGCAAGAACAGTCATAAAAAATTTCATTGATATCTTTGTCAGTCAACTGGTGCTGTGCCAAAGTCTGCCAATCAATTTGTTGCCATTTTGACTGCTCGAAGCTGATGACGGTTCTGAGTGCAAGGCCGGCACTGCCCTCAAAGTCGAGTAAGGCGGCTTTAATCCTCGCTTCCAGAGAAATGGTTTTCAGAATCTGTTGAATATCTTGATCAAAAAAAGCATCAAGACAGGATAGTAAGCCAACGGTGTAAAATCGGTCTTTTTCGTTTGGTGCAATATGTTCAGCGAGCTGTTCACACATCAGCGCGCGGATCAGTGCCAGGTTGTGCAGTGATTGTGGCTTGTCGTCAAGCTTGCTTAAGGCCAGCAAGCTGGCCCAACTTTTTATTTTTTGAAGACCGAGCAGGGTAACGGCCTGATGAATTGAGTCAATTTCGTTACGGCGGCGATACGCTGCCGAGTTAATGAGTTTTAGCAGTTTGAAACTCAGTGCAGGATCACTGGTGATGGTTTTGGTGAGGCTGGGTATATCCACTTCAGGCGCATTGATTTCTGAGATTAGACTGACTACTGCCAATTTGTTAGCTGCCAGTTTGGTGCCTTTGATAATCTCGGGCTTGGACAGGAAATAGCCTTGAAACATATGGCAGCCGAGCTCTCGACAGCGTTTGAATTGCTCGGGTGTTTCGATTTTTTCGGCTAACAGCTTTACGTCATAGGGTTCAAGTGCCTTGATGATGTTCTGCAGTGCTTCATCATCCAGTTCGGGTAATTCCAGTTTAATAATGTCAATAAACGCCAGCACCCGCTTATAACGATCCACCATGACAAAATCATCCAGCGCGATGCTGTAGCCTTTCTGTTTCAGCGATTTAATGCTTGCAACGACAGGATCCGTCATATCAATGTCTTCCAGCACCTCTATTACGATCGAATGAGGGTCAAATAATGGCGGGTCTTGAAGGAGTTCTGAGGTAAAGTTGATAAAAGCGGGTAAGCCTCCTGTTACCGTGGCCAGATCACTTTCTGTGAACAGATTTAACAAGACATGGGAAGTTGCCCGGTTGCCATCAAAGCCTTCAATGGGTGCCTCGCCACTTTCTCTGAATAAGAGTTCGTAAGCGACAATGGTTTGGTTTTCATCATAAATGGGTTGTCTTGCCAGAAGAATATCTTGCTTATCCATGCTTGAATCCGAGTTCGAATTGATACTTAAGCTAATAAGAGCCTCTTGCAAAAGGCTCATAAGAATGATGATTGATGTAACTAGTGTAGATTAAAGCAGAAGATTAAGCGTAATAAGTGACTGTTAAAGAGTGTGTATGCGGAAGGTACAGCAAGAAAAGTGGCGTCCCCTAGGGGAGTCGAACCCCTGTTACCGCCGTGAAAGGGCGGTGTCCTAGGCCTCTAGACGAAGGGGACGCATCGGTACTTCGTCGAAGTGGCGCGAATAATAGGGGAATGATTTTATGAAGTCAACAAAATAGTTAGATTCACTCGTTTAGTTGTTTTAAGCAGCTTTTCAGGTTGTTAGCGGTCAGGTCAAATGCGGCTAAAATGCCTTTGGATTCGATGAGTTGAAAGTAATTCCGCGCGATACTCTTGTGTTTGTCCGTGACACTTTGAAGCAATTTTTCCAGGCTCCATTTCTGGTCTATATTTAAGATCATGTCGAACCTGATTCGATTTTCACCCGCGCAATAGTAATAACCGTGCGCTAATCGATCTATCGCGGGTTTGCCACGCTGCTGATAAACCAGTGTTGAGCAGCGTGCGTAATTGGTATTGATATCCGCATAGGTGTTGAGAATGCCGTATTTCTTTGCCATATCATAGATATATTTAACGCGTTTTTTAGCAGAGCGGCTGATGTTAGGCAAAGACTCAAGCGCCACGTCCAGAGGCAGGCCTCTTTGATATAACTGCAAGGTGGTTAAATGTTCGCTGGTGATGATAGAGCAGGAAATATAGCTATGTTCAAATGCGACAGAGTCATTCTCTGAAGCCGCCATCGAAATGGCGGGTGTGATGGATAATAGCATGACTATGACGGTAGAAATGACGGTAGAACTGGCAATAGGCCGGAAACAATTTATGAAACGAAGCATAGCTATCTGAATCCGAACCTTAAGGGGAAATGAGTCGGTTAATAATATCATTTATTGCCACTGATATTTCAGCCTGTTCACCAATTGGCGCTAGCAGTGTCGTGTTGATGTTCAATTCAGCTTCAAGATTTGAGAGCATATTTGGGACATCCTGTTTGAGGTGCTTTCCTTTTGCCAAAAAAAGAGGCAAAACCTTGATTAAAGTGTAACCGGCACGAGCGCCCTCGGTAACAACTTGCTGTAGCGATGGTTGACTCAAATCCATAAATGCCAGTTTTACATTACTATGTTCGTTACAAGTCTGCTGCGTCAGGCTAACGAAAGTGTCTGACCAGGTTTGATCTGGACTGCCATGCGCCAGGAGTACGATTAATTCTTGCATGTGAGTTTCGACTGTGTTGTTTAGGTTCAAGATTTGGGCCTAGTACATTATCCACAATATATTGTGGATAATGTACTAGGGTAGAATATGGAATGGGCAAGTCTAGCGCGCTAAGCGTTTTCCTTCAAAATTCGATCATTTGCGTTTTTCTAATTGCCTGAATTAGAATGTAATTCTAGTTTTAGCGGTTTAACATGGCGACTACCGCCTTTATTTGATTTAGATAGATAGGTATTAACATGGGTTTTAAGGGCACTAGCGACTACGTCGCAACCGATGATCTTCAAATGGCTGTCAATGCCGCCATTGCACTTGAAAAACCGCTGCTGATAAAGGGGGAGCCAGGAACGGGTAAAACGATGCTGGCGGAGCAAATAGCGGCTTCTGAGGGAACAAAATTAATTCAATGGCATATTAAATCCACGACCAAGGCTCAGCAGGGCTTATACGAATACGATGCAGTTTCACGTTTGCGAGATTCACAGTTGGGTGATGACAAAGTTCACGATATTGCCAATTACATTGTAAAAGGCAAGTTGTGGGAGGCTTTTGAAGCGGAAGAGCGTGTGGTGTTGCTGATTGATGAAATTGACAAAGCTGATATCGAATTCCCGAATGACCTGTTGCTTGAAATCGACAAGATGGAATTTTTTGTCTACGAAACACAAAAGCGCGTCGTCGCTAAAACCCGGCCGATCGTATTGATTACCAGCAACAATGAAAAAGAACTGCCTGACGCTTTTCTACGCCGATGCTTCTTTCACTATATTAATTTTCCTGATCACGAAACCATGGAAAAAATTATCGATGTTCACTATCCAGGGTTAAAACAGAACCTGGTGAGAGACGCGATGGATGTGTTTTTTGATGTTCGAAAAGTGCCCGGCTTAAAGAAAAAGCCGTCCACCAGTGAGCTGATTGATTGGCTAAAACTACTGATGGCGGATGAGGTGTCGGAAAAAATTCTGCAGGAACGCGACCCAACCAAAGCCATTCCGCCGCTGTACGGTGCGTTAATCAAAAATGAACAAGATGTACATTTGCTACAACGCTTGGCATTCATGGCGCGACGAAAAGGCTAACCTGACGGTTTATGTGGCATTAAAAACGGGCGGAGCTAAAAAATGTTGATTGAATTTTTCCAAGAAGTAAGAGCCGCCAAGGTTCCAGCGAGCCTAAAAGAATTTTTGGACCTGTTGGAAGCGCTGGAGAAAAAACTAGTCTTTGCGGATATTGACGCGTTCTATTATTTGAGTCGAATGTGTTTGGTCAAAGATGAGAAACATTTTGATAAATTTGATCGCGCCTACGACAAATATTTCAAAGGCCTAGAGTCGATGGACGACTTGTTCGCCGAAGCCATTCCTGAAGACTGGCTCAGAGCAGAGCTAGAAAAGAACCTCAGTGAAGACGAAAAAGCTAAAATTGAGGCCATGGGGGGGCTTGAGGAGCTAATAGAGACCTTCAAAAAACGAATGGAAGAGCAGCAAAAGCGACATCAAGGTGGTAATAAGTGGATTGGTACCGGCGGAACCTCTCCATTCGGTGCCAATGGTTATAACCCCGAAGGTTTCAGAATTGGCCAAAAAAACGGTCGTCAGGGGCGTGCCGTTAAAGTCTGGGAAAAAAGAGGCTATAAAGATCTCGACGGCGACGTCACGCTGGGAATACGTAATATCAAAATGGCGCTACGCCGTTTGCGAAAATTCGCTCGGCAGGGTGCTGAAGATGAGCTTGACCTGGATGACACCATTCGATCCACTGCGCGAAATGCCGGTTATCTGGATATCAAAATGGTGCCGGAACGCCATAACAGTATTAAAGTACTGATATTTTTTGATGTGGGTGGCTCGATGGATCCACATGTCAAAGTATGTGAAGAGCTGTTTTCTGCCGC
>Ga0316207_10004591_pt1 | contig 11912 bp, 11 predicted proteins | sample 6weekpyrite_MG_FD_204943 | JGI IMG/M metagenome (GOLD analysis project Ga0316207, IMG submission 204943) | Microbial mat bacterial communities from mineral coupon in-situ incubated in ocean water Damariscotta River, Maine, United States -... | ecosystem: Environmental > Aquatic > Marine >... | reverse complement strand
TCATTCAAGTTCAAGGGTGGTGCTAAAGGCGACAGCATCAAGGTCAGCTGGGTGGATAACAAGGGTCAATCTGCGACCCAGGAATCCAAGATCCGCTAAACTTGTTTGTTGTACGATAAAAAAGGCCGCATCTTGCGGCCTTTTTTTATGTGTTTAAAAAAGCTGGTATAAAGTCTGTAAGATGTTAATTATTAGAAACGCGTTGGCAGGCCGGTATGAAAACGTTCATAAGCGCACTCCTCGTAGTCATGTTGTTTTCTACAGGTATAAATGCAATGTCTGAATCATTGAAAAAAATTGAAGTGAACCTGGTCGAAGACCCTGATGCGGCCGTGATCTGGTTACATGGCCTGGGTGCCAGTGGTGATGACTTTGAACCTATTGTGCCGGAGCTGGGTTTACCCGCAGATGCCCGTGTGCGGTTTATATTTCCACATGCACCAGGCGTGCCGGTGACGATTAATAATGGCTATGTGATGCCGGCCTGGTATGACATTTACGTGATGAACCTCGGTGAGCAGCAGGATGAGCAGGGCATACGCGGATCACAGGAAAAGATTAATAAATTAATCGAAGCAGAGATTGAACGCGGCATTGCACCTGAACGGATAGTGTTGGCCGGATTTTCCCAGGGTGGCGCAATTGTGTTGCAGACAGGGCTGCGATATCCGAAACGTCTCGGCGGCATCATGGTGTTATCCAGCTATGTGCCCTTGCAGCAGAGCCTGCATGATGAAAAACACCCGGTGAACCAGGACGTGCCGATATACTATGGGCATGGTCGTCAGGACGAAGTTATTTCGATTGAACATGCGCGTCAGTCACACCGTTTACTGGTGAGTGAAGGCTACAGCGTTGAGTGGAATGAGTATGACATGCCCCATTCCGTGATACCGGATCAGATTGATGATATCGGTGACTGGCTAAGACGGGTGTTGAAACTGAATTAGTTATCCCTTGCGCCAGGCAAGAATACGGTTGTTCGCGGGCATTTCATAATCATGCTGCAGGCTAAGCCCCGCTAGCCTTGCAAGTGCATCAAGTTTTTCAAAATCCCGGATCCCGCTTTGTAGATTGCGTTGTTTTAACCACTGGTCAAAGCGTGCATTGCTGTCGCTTGTGTATGAGCCGTTGTAGTTGAACGGGCCGTACAGGCAAACTACTGCAGTTTCTGCAAGGCATGCTTGCATGCCTGCAAACATAGCCTCAACTGCCTGCCAGGGCATGATATGAACGGCATTGGCACTGAACAGCGCAGGGTATGGATATGAAGGCCATGTGTCATGTAACACGTCGAGTGTAAGTGGGGTTGGCGTATTAGTCAGTCCTGCCTCACCCAGCCAGGCGTTGATACCAGGAATATTTTCAGCACGATCACTGCACTGCCAGTTCAGGTGCGGCAGGTAACGGGCAAAGTGTACGGCATGCTGACCTGTACCTGAGCCGATTTCAAGCACATCACTGACATCGGCAAACTCCTTGCGAAGCACATCAAGAATGACTTGCTTGTTTTGTTCGCAGGATTCAGCAAAGGGTATATTCATATTTGAAACAATACGTGTAATTTGGACTTTGAAAATAATTGAATATAGTTCATCAAACAGATGATGACGCAGCGAACAGGAAGGAATAAGCGCAGCTTACATAAAGTAAGTGGGCATTATGAGTTCCTGTTCAACAAAGTCAGGGCTGTTTGAGGGGCTATATTTTTAGTTGATGATGCGCCACTGGCCGTTTTCACGACATGCAGTCCCGGTCGCCTTTTCAAGTTTGCCATCGATGACCACCGAGGTCGTGTAATCACGGCATGGCCCGTCTGCGCCATCGTAGGTACGGGTTGGTGTGACAGTGTAGTCATAACCACTATCCGGGTTGTGCCAGCTACTGGGCTGGTTGGTCTTGTTGGTTTCCAGTGCCTGGCCGGCACGGTAACGATCATTGTCATCCATATTGCGACCAATATTGCCACCGATATAACCGCCGGCAATGGTGCCGGCAATAATGGCAGCGGTACGACCACGCCCCTTACCGACATTCGAACCGATAACACCACCAATGACAGCGCCAACGACACGCCCGGTATCCTCATTGCTGGGTTGTGTCTGACAAGCAGACAGTGAGAAAACCATGAGTATGGAAGTCAGCAGGACGAGGCCCTGTTTTGCAAGCTGTGTCATGGGAGTTACTCCGTAATTAATCTTCTAGAAAGTATGACAGATTAACGTTGCCACAGTTCAGACCGGTTCACAAAACCGGCAGAAAGCAGGGGTATTGATTACAGGTTAAGCAGGGCGCGGTTGCTTGCGGAATTGGCAATGCGATCCTGGAGTATCTGTTTGAATACATCGGGGTCTTTTATATGGGTCATCTCACCTTCCTTGGGGAAATGCTTGTCATGCAGGCGTGACAGCCAGAAGCGCAGGGCAGCTGCACGTAGCATTACCGGCCAGGCATCTTTCTCTGCATCGAGCAGTGGTCGTTGTGATTCATAACTGTCGAGCATGGCTGTTACACGTGTCTCATCCAGGGAGCCATCTTCATGTGAACACCAGTCGTTGACCGTGATGGCCAGGTCATAGAGCTGTACATCGTTACAGGCGTAGTAAAAATCGATAATTCCGGTCAGTGTATTGCCGTCAAACAGGGCATTATCGCGAAACAGGTCGGCATGAATGACGCCGGTCGGGAGTTGGTCTCGGCTATGGCTTTTCTGAAACAGCAGTTCTTCATCAAGCAGGGTGCGCTCAGTTGCGGACAGGTGACCTTCGAGTTTGTCCGACATCTCATACCACCACGCCGGACCTCGCGGATTACGTCGCTCGCCTTTGAAGTGGTGGCTCACCGCATGCAGCTTGCCAAGGCTCTGGCCCAGGGCACGGCATTGTTCAGGGTTGGTCTGTTTGATACCTGAGCCATTCAGGCGCGCGACCAGGGCAGCCGGTTTACCCTGCAATTCACGCAGGTAGTGATTGTCATTGTCGGCCACAGGGTGTGCACTTGGCACTTCGTGTTCGGCCAGAAAGGCCATCAGGTCGAGAAAGTAAGGCAGTTCATCGGCACTGAGCTGTTCGAAGATAGTCAGGACATAACGGCCATGAGTGGTGGTGACGAAATAATTGGTGTTTTCGATTCCTTCACTGATGCCCATGAAATCAACCAGGTCACCGACCTGGTAGTTGAGCAGGAAAGACTCAAGCTCGTCTTGATCGATACTTGTATAGACAGACATGAAACCCGGATTCTTACTGAAATCTGTTAATGAGAACGTCGCCAGTCAGCGATGTGAAAGTATTACCAGCTGAAAAGGACCCATTGCGGTACGTTCAGACCACGCTCGAGATCATTTTGAGTCGTGTCAAGTGAACCGTCACCATCAGTATCAATAAGGTAGTAAGACGGACCGCTGCTCGGGGTAATCTTTACGGCATAGACCTGGCCATTGACGCTGTAGCGCTCTTCAGTCGCATCTTTTTTACGGATGATCGTTACTTCAGGCTCAATCGTCTGTCCACTCTGGAGCTTTGGCGGTGGTGGCGGAACAAGTAGATCCTCTTTGGCCTTGTCTTCGGCGTGGGCAGGCAACGCAACCCCGAGGCTGAATATCAGGGCAGCGAAGAATAGACGTTTGAGTTCCATGACTAATCCTTATTTATTTTATAATTCAATCGCTTACAGCTCTAACAGGATTTCCTGTTCTTCTGCAGACGGTTCAAATCCACGTGCACCATAATGCTCAAAGATAGCATCTACGACATCTTGCGGTTTGTCCAGTATCTTGAACAATTCAAGATCTTCGGGGTTGATTGTACCGGCTTTTACCAGGGTATTGCCAAACCAATCGATCAGACCTGACCAGAATCCGGAATCGACAAGGATGACCGGGATTCGACGTGTCTTGCCGGTCTGTACGAGGGTCAGGATCTCGGCAAGTTCATCGAGGGTGCCAAAACCACCCGGCAATACAACATAGGCCGAGGCATATTTGACGAACATGACCTTGCGCGAGAAGAAGTGGCGAAAATGTAACGGAATGTCCTGGTACTTGTTTTCGTTTTGTTCATGCGGCAGATCGATATTCAGGCCGATACTTGGCGACTTGCCGGCAAAGGCTCCTTTATTGGCAGCCTCCATGATACCGGGTCCTCCCCCGCTGACGACGGAAAACCCCGAGTTTGATAGCAGGTGGGCTATCTCCTCGGCAAGCTTGTAAGAGGGGTGTTCGGGATCGGTGCGAGCCGAGCCGAATATACTGATCGATGGCTTGATCTGTGCGAGCCGCTCAAAGCCTTCAACAAATTCGGCCATAATCTGGAAAATTTTCCATGATTCACGGGTGAGCTGGGTATCATTGAGTGGACGAATACCGGGCAGGTGAGTGTTGGTGTGTTTATTCATTTTGAATTCCTGTTACCAGTCGCCTGACAGCCATGATGGCGGATGTAATAAAAGTCGCTTTACGCGATAATGGCCAGATGCGATGTGCCATACCTGCTTTATATAATAGTCAATCAATTCAAACACCGATACGTGTAACACTATGACCACACAAACTGACAAACCACTCGTGCTGGTGGATGGTTCCTCATACCTGTACCGGGCATTTCACGGCATGCCCTCGCTGACCAATTCACAGGGTGAGCACACGGGCGCCATTTACGGTGTGGTCAATATGTTGCGTAGCCTGTTGCGTGAGTACGAACCCGAGCATATCGCAGTCGTATTCGATGCCAAGGGCAAGACGTTTCGCGATGATATGTACAGTGATTACAAGGCCAATCGTGCACCAATGCCGGATGACCTGCGCAGCCAGGTGGAACCGATTCATGAAATTGTTCGCGCGATGGGTCTGCCACTGGTAGTCATCGGGGGTGTCGAAGCCGATGACGTGATCGGCACGCTCGCTGTGCAGGCAACTGAGGCAGGTATGAAAACCCTGATCTCGACGGGCGACAAGGACATGGCACAACTCGTGGATGATTCCGTCACGTTGATAAATACGATGACCGGCCAGGTATCTGATCCGGATAGCGTGCTGGAAAAATTCGGTGTGCGACCAGACCAGATAATTGATTACCTCGCACTTGTCGGTGATAAGGTTGATAACGTACCCGGCGTGCCAAAGTGTGGCCCCAAGACAGCAGTGAAATGGCTTACAGAACACAATGATCTTGCAACCGTGATGGCGACTGCCGATACGGTGAAGGGCAAGATTGGCGAGAGCCTGCGTGCCAGTCTTGATCAATTACCGCTTTCAAAAGAACTGGTAACGATAAAGTGTGATGTCGAACTTGAAGATACACCTGAATCTTTGCAGCGAACGGCACCGGATACGGAAACATTGCGTGAACTGTTCAGCCGTTTTGAATTCAGGACCTGGTTGGCGGAACAAATCGACAATGAGGCTAATGGCTCAGGCGAATCTGCGCCGGTTGAACAGCACGAGGCAGAATACGAAACTGTTCTGAACAAAACGGATTTTAATAAATGGTTAAAGCAACTCAAGGCAGCAGAGCTGTTTGCATTTGATACCGAGACCACCAGCCTTGATTACATGCAGGCAGAGATCGTCGGGGTGTCATTCGCAGTAGAACCTGGCAAGGCCGCCTATGTACCGGTGGCACATGATTATGTTGGTGCACCGGAGCAACTTGAGCGTGACTGGGTACTTGGTCAATTAAAACCACTCCTTGAAGATACCGGAACAGCCAAGCTGGGTCAGAACCTTAAATACGATCGCAACGTACTGGCCAATCATGGTGTTAACCTGAGAGGTATTGCCCATGACACGATGCTCGAATCCTATGTGCTCGACAGCACGGCAACACGTCATGACATGGATTCGCTGGCACTGAAATACCTGTCGCATAAAACGATTCATTACGAAGACGTTGCGGGCAAGGGTAAGTCACAACTGACCTTTAACCAGGTAGAACTGGAGCAGGCCGGACCATATGCAGCAGAAGACGCCGATATTACGTTACGCCTGCATAGTGTCCTGTGGCCAAAGCTGGAAGCCGACGCAACCCTGCAGAAGGTCTATCGCGAAATAGAGATGCCGTTACTCTCCGTGATCGCAGACATTGAGCGTACAGGTGTGCTGGTGGATGCCGACATGCTCGCGAAACAAAGCGTGGCACTGGCAAAGCGGATAGACGAGGTCGAGGCTGAGGCATTCAAGGTTGCCGGTGAAGAATTCAATCTCGGTTCTCCGAAGCAGATCCAGGCAATCCTGTTTGAAAAAATGGAACTGCCGGTCATCAAGAAAACCCCGAAGGGGCAACCCTCGACGGCAGAAGCCGTGTTGCAGGAACTTGCCCATGACTATGACCTGCCAAGACTTATCCTTGAGTATCGCAGCCTGAGTAAACTGAAATCGACTTATACCGATAAACTGCCGCTGATGATCAACCCGGGTACTGGCCGCGTGCATACCTCATACCACCAGGCGGTGGCGGCAACCGGGCGTTTGTCGTCGAGTGATCCGAATCTGCAGAACATTCCCGTACGCAGTGAAGAAGGGCGACGTATTCGACAGGCATTTGTACCATCAGCGGGTTACAAGATTGTTGCAGTCGATTACTCGCAGATTGAACTACGCATCATGGCGCACCTTTCCGGGGACAAGGGTCTGCTGACAGCGTTTGCCGAAGGTATCGATGTACACCGCGCAACCGCCGCAGAAGTGTTCAGTGTTGATCGTGATGCAGTTACGAGTGATCAGCGTCGTAGCGCCAAGGCGATTAACTTTGGCCTTATCTACGGTATGTCTGCATTTGGTCTAGCGAAACAGATTGATGTGACACGTAAAGAGGCACAGCAGTATATCGATCTGTATTTTGAACGTTACCCAGGTGTTAAAACGTTCATGGAACAAACGCGTGAAGATGCACGTGACAAGGGTTATGTCGAAACTGTATTTGGCCGACGCCTGTACGTGCCGGATATCAAGGCCTCCAACATGCAGCGCAGGCAGTATGCCGAACGCACCGCGATCAATGCACCGATGCAGGGTACCGCCGCTGATATCATCAAGCGTGCCATGCTTGCCTGTGCCGACTGGATCGGCCAGGACAATGAAGAAGTGCGCATGATCATGCAGGTACATGATGAACTCGTGTTTGAAATTGCCGAGTCAGTTCTTGATGAGGCGGTTGAGAACATTACAAGTGCAATGAGTGGGGCAGCCGAATTGAGTGTGCCACTTGAAGTGTCTGTCGGCATTGGTGACAACTGGGAGCAGGCACATTAGTCGCGCAGCCTGTGAAGGGCAATGTGATTGGCATCAGCGGAGTGATGACCTGTGCATGGAACGGAAAAAATAAATGTTACTGGATTTTGAAGAGCTGGATTTCCAGAAAACCCCGTTGGGTGAAATCAGTCTCAGGCGCAGGGCAGAACCCCGGCTTGAGGGGAAGATCCTTTATGAAGTGAAACTGGGTGACGAGTTCCTGATGTCGAGCCTGTTTACCGAGGCCGAGATCCAGCTTTCTATACTCGGGCTTGCCGCACTTGATGAGACAGAGCTTGACGTTGTCGTGGGTGGACTAGGACTGGGTTATACCGCAGTTGCAGCGCTGGAGAATCCTTCACTTCGATCGCTCAAGGTTATAGACGTAATGGAACCGGTGATTGACTGGCATCGACGAGGTCTTGTGCCGCTTGGCCAACAGCTGGTACCCGATCCCAGGTGCAGTCTTGTTCATGCTGATTTTTTTGAAGTTGCGTCATCATCCGCTGGAGACTTTGATCATGCTGAGTTACCGGCGCAGGTTCACGCCGTGTTACTGGATATTGATCATTCACCAAAGCATTGGTTGAATCCGGGCAACGGAGATTTTTATACGCAACAGGGACTTCGTCACCTGGCAGACAAACTTCTTCCCGGAGGTGTGTTCGGGTTATGGTCTGACGATCCACCCGATGCGGCGTTTATTGAACTGCTCGAATCTGTCTTTGCCTCAGCCGAGTCTCATCTTGTGACTTTTCCCAACCCCTATACGGGCGGTGAATCATCCAACTCGGTTTACCTTGCACACAAGAAAAACGGATAGCGAACCCGGGATCTGACTACAGGAGAGAAAAAAGTCCGTAGTTTTTTCTGCAGGCGTATGGAACTTTTGGCTGCATGAAGGCGTCTTATAGTTATCCCCAAGTTGTTGGGTGCTTTCAGTCCTCCCTCCCTGGACAGAAAGTATGTATCCGGTTCCCCTAACGACCGGATCAGTCTCGCCCCGGCCTACTCCCCCTCATGGCCGGGGCTTTTTATTTCCAGTATTCAAATCATGGTTAATCGCCGAGCCAGCTGCTCAGTACTTCACGTGCTTCTTCAAGTCCCAGTTTATTCAGCGAGGAAAACAGTTGCACGGTACACAGCGGGTAGGCCTTGTCTACAGCTGTACGGACCTTGTGCAGGGCGGCACTGGCAGCATTACGTGATAGCTTGTCGGCCTTGGTGAGCAGGATATGCACAGGCAGTTCAACGGAATGACACCAGTCGAGCATTTGCACATCGTAATCTTTAAGTGGATGACGACTGTCCATGAGCAGGATAAGTCCGCGCAGGGCAGCGCGTTTCTCCAGGTACAGCCCCAGTTCACGTTGCCATTCCTGTTTGACCCTGGCCGGCACCTTGGCATAGCCATAGCCGGGCAGGTCGACGAGGCGATGTTCATCATCAATAGCGAAGAAGTTGATCATCTGGGTGCGACCGGGGGTCTTACTCGTGCGTGCAAGACTGTTGATACCGGTGATTGTATTCAGGGCGCTTGATTTACCCGCATTGGAACGACCGGCAAAGGCAACCTCGCTACCCGTATCTGGGGGGCATTGCTTGAACTTCTTGGCGCTGGTCAGGTAATAGGTTCTGGAGAAGTCGTTCATCTTGGGTTCAGGTTTGATCAGGTATAAAGGAGTTAATTTACTGTATTTGCTGGAAAAAATATAGTTTTAGCAAATATGAGTAAGAATGGTCACGGTTGACCCACATTAGCATACTCTGGTATACAGTCAGGCCATTTTTAAGGAAATTCCGTTCCCATGGCTGTGCCATGGACAGATTCTGGGTCTGGCGGAGTTGGTTATACCGAATTTTAATAAATCATGCCTTATATAGGCAGGGGAAAATAGAGATGAAAAAGACAGTAGTTGCAGCAGCAGTAGTCGCATTGGGTATGACAGCAGGCGTACAGGCCGCTGATCTGAAGGCAGGCAAGAAAACATATGATGCAGCATGTTTCGCATGTCATGGCACAGGTGTTGCCGGTGCACCGAAGGTTGGCGATAAGGCTGCCTGGAAAGACCGTATTGCCGCAGGTATGAAGACCATGGTTGATAATGCCAACAAGGGTTTCCAGGGCAAGAAGGGCTTCATGCCAGCCAAGGGTGGCCGTGCCAACCTGAGTGATGCTGAAGTCGCAGATGCAGTTGCCTACATGGCTGAGCAGAGCAAGTAAGCTTTACTGAACTGACAATTTTTCAAGGATCATGCAAATGATGAAGCGATTCCTTATGACGGCTCTGATGATGGCCGTTGCCGGTACAGCAGTTGCCGGTGGCGACCCTGTTGCCGGAAAAACAAAGGCAAACCTGTGTATTGGTTGTCATGGTGCAGACGGTAACAGCTCAAATCCTGATTGGCCAAGTCTGGCTGGACAGGGTGAAGGCTACCTTGCCAAGCAAATCAATGACTTCAAGTCTGGTGCACGTAAGGATGGAACCATGAATGCCATGGTCGGTAGCCTGAGTGAGACTGATGTCGCGAATGTTTCTGCATTCTTTGCCAGCAACAAGGCCAAGCTTGGCAGTGCTGCGAAGGACCAGGTTGAACTGGGCAAGCAGATATACCGTGCCGGTATCGCTGATCGTGGTGTTGCAGCCTGTGCAAGCTGCCATGGTCCAACTGGTGCAGGTAATCCGGCTGCGAGCTTCCCGGCGCTTTCCGGCCAACATGCCAAGTACACGATGAAAGCACTGAAAGACTTCAGTAGCGGCGCTCGTGACAATGATCTGAATGGCATGATGCGTGATGTGGCTGGCAAGCTGAAAGACGCTGAGATGAAGGCCGTATCGGAATACGTATCCGGTCTGCATTAATTGTCAGGTTATTCTGATAGAAAAAAGGGTGGTGTTATGCCACCCTTTTTTATTGGTTTGGGTAAGAAAGCGGTGTTATGCCATCTTATTTAATTGGTTTGAATGAGAAAGCGGTGTTAAGCCCGCTATATAGATGTATATAAAAACAATGTTGAATATGTACGAAAGTCGGGGGTGCCTGTGTCAACACAGGTAGAGAAAGGCCGGAAATATAGTGCGGGCGCTATTATCATCGAGTTTCTAGGCTCGATGAATTTGGCGATCACGATACTTGTCGCAATTGCGATCGCATCGATTATCGGCACGTTTTTACAACAGAACCAGCCTTATCAGGATTACATCATCAAGTTTGGCCCGTTCTGGCACGAGGTATTCGAAACCCTCGGACTGTATGACGTATACGGCGTCTGGTGGTTTATTGTTCTGTTAAGCTTCCTGCTCCTTACAACCGGAGTCTGTGTCTACCGCAACAGCCCGCACATGTTGCGTGACATGCGCAATTACCGTCTCAAGGCAGCCAGGAATTCCCTGCGTGCGTTTCATAACAAGGCAGAATGGCAACTCGCGACAGACAGGGACTCCCTGTTGCAGGATGTTGAGTCGCACATGCAGGCCGAAGGTTATCGTACGCGTCGCAAGGACTATGATGATCACACTCTGATCGCGAGTATGCGCGGTGGCTTTAATCGCCTCGGCTACTTGTTTACTCATATCGGGATCGTAATTGTCTGTGTAGGTTCACTGGTGATGTTTAATGTGCCACTGAAATATGCAATGTTCAGTGGTGAAGTGAAGATTGAAACTGACAACACTCTGCCAGCCCCAGAGGTGCCCGAGCACAGTGTACTGAATGCAGATAACCCGTCATTCCGAGGTTCGGTCAGTATCTCGGAAGGACAAAGTGCCAACCTCGTGTTCCTGAATGTTGCTGATGGCTTCCTTATCCAGGAACTGCCGTTTGAGGTTGAGTTGAAAGATTTCCGTATCGAACACTACGACTCCGGTCAGCCCAAGTCGTTTGAAAGTGACCTGGTGATCCATGACCCTGAGCTGGATGAGCCACTTGAGCAGACCATCGCGGTGAACTATCCGCTGTTCTATAAAGACTATGCGATATACCAGGCCAGTTTTAATGATGGTGGTTCAAAGCTTTCACTGATGGCATGGCCACTGCGTGATCCGGAATTGAAGACACTCGAGATGAAAAGCTCAGTGTTTGGCAAGCTCCCGATTTCAGATGATGACGAGAAATATGTCATTGAGCTGACGGATTTTCGCAAGTTCAACATCAACCCGGTTGAGGGCGAAGAGAAAAAGTTCAAGAACCTTGGTCCAAGCTTTTCCTTCAAGTTACGTGACAACCAGGGCCAGGCGCGTGAATACGTCAACTACATGTCTCCGGTTGAGCAGGAAGGCAAGCTGTACATGTTGAGTGGCATGCGTGCGAGTGTTGCCGATCCGTTCCGTTATCTTTATATCCCTGCTGACAACAATAGTTCGGTAAAACGCTTCATGCAGTTTTATGCCGACATCCAGAACACTGAGAAAAGTGACAAGGCGATCCGTGAAACGGTCGGTAACCTGATCAGTGGGCTTGAGACCGATCAACAAAAAGACATTGCCGAGGGGATGTTCCAGACAACACGTCGTCTGGTTGACCTGTTTATCAGCGGTGGTTTTACCGCCATCAGTGAACATATTGAAAAAAATGTTCCGGCTGACAAACGCCAGGCAGCCGCGCAGACCTACCTTGATATCCTGCGCCAGACACTCGGTACGTTATACATTGCCATGCTTGGTGATGAGGGCGTGGATCTTGA
>Ga0316207_10004590_pt1 | contig 11916 bp, 9 predicted proteins | sample 6weekpyrite_MG_FD_204943 | JGI IMG/M metagenome (GOLD analysis project Ga0316207, IMG submission 204943) | Microbial mat bacterial communities from mineral coupon in-situ incubated in ocean water Damariscotta River, Maine, United States -... | ecosystem: Environmental > Aquatic > Marine >... | reverse complement strand
GAGCTAGCGCGGCTATTTCAGACAACTTATGGAATTATTTTGAACTTAAAACTAGTGATTTTAAGTGATAAATGGCTTCAAGTGCCTGTTTTGGGGATAAATCATCCGGTTTTAACTCTGTGACAGCTTCTTCCAGTTTATTATCTTGTTTCGCAAAAACCTGACGCTCAGTGACTGGGGTATTTTCCAGCCGCCCGAGGTGATGGTGAGCGGCTTCTAGTACATCTGCCGGCAAGCCAGCTAACGCGGCAACTTGTAGCCCATAGCTACGGCTTGCGGGCCCTTCATTTATTTCATGTAGAAAGACAATGCCTTGAGAATGCTCAGCAGCAGAAAAATGGATATTTGACATGCCGGGATGTTGGTTAGCGAGTTCAGTCAGCTCAAAATAATGGGTAGCAAAAAGAGTATAGGGGCCATTATTGTTGGCAAGCCGTTCTGCACAGGCCCAGGCCAATGCAAGGCCATCGTAAGTACTTGTTCCTCTTCCAATTTCATCCATTAGTACAAGGCTTTGCGCAGTGGCATTGTGCAGGATATTTGCTGTTTCTGTCATTTCCACCATAAAGGTAGAGCGGCCACCGGCAAGATCGTCTGATGCCCCGATTCGAGTAAAAATGCGGTCAATTGTGCCTATCTTCGCCGAAAGCGCTGGGATATGGCTGCCAACGTGGGCTAGTATTAAAATCAGTGCCAATTGGCGCATATAGGTGGATTTACCGCCCATGTTAGGACCGGTAATAATGAGGCAACGCCGCTCTCTATCCAGTAATAGGTCATTGGCAATAAAGCTGTCGTTAATTGCCTGTTCTACCACGATATGGCGACCACCGCGGATATCAATTAGGTCATCACTAACAAGTTCGGGCGAGCAGAAGTTTAATGTTTCTGCGCGTTCTGCAAGGTTTTGCAACACGTCGAGCATAGCAACGGCAGTGAAAGTAGATTGAAGTGTCTCTATTTCCTCAGCGACACGATCAAGTAACTCAGCATAGAGCATTTTCTCACGCGCGAGTGAGCGTTCACGGCTACTCAGTACTTTGTCTTCAAACGCTTTTAGCTCAGGAATAATATAACGCTCGCTGGCTTTGAGTGTTTGGCGTCGTTGGTAATCGGCCGGTATTTTATCGGCATGGCCACGGCCAAGTTCAATAAAATATCCATGTACACGGTTGTAACCGACTTTGAGTGTATTAATACCGGTGCGTTTTTGTTCTCGTGTTTCGAGGTCTAATAAATATTGTTCGGCATCATCACTGATATGCCGTAGTGAATCGAGTTCAGTGTCATAACCATCACGCAGCACACCACCATCACGTAATACAACAGGCGGACTTTCAATAATCGCCTTGGTTAAAAGTTGCTGGCATGAAGTGTGAGGATCAATGTCATTGTGAATGGCTTCCAGTAATTCAGAAAACCCAGCAAGGCTTGCCTTTAACTCGGGTAACAAGGCCAGACTATCTCGTAAAGTTGAAAGATCGCGTGGCCGCGCGGTACGGAGTGCAATACGGGTGAGGATGCGTTGACAATCACCCAATCCGCGTAAGCTGTCTGAAAGTACACAATAGTGAGCATTGTCACGTAATGAACTGACAGCAGCATAACGTTGCTTCAAGGTATTATGGTCACGTAATGGCCGGTTTAACCAACTTTGTAATAAGCGGCTGCCCATTGCGGTCGCTGTTTTGTCCATTAAATACCGCAGAGTATGTTCATCACCGCCTGATAGGTTGGTATCTATTTCAAGGTTCCGTCGAGTAGTTGCATCCAGCAAAATACTGTCATGTAATGACTCTGTTTGTAGGCAGTGAATGTGCGGTAATTGACTGCGTTGGGTATTGCGTACGTATTGGAGTAGGGCACCTGCGGCACAAATACCCGTTTTCATCTCTTCGCAACCAAAGCCGTGTAAATCATTCGTAGAGAATTGTTCACATAATTGACGATGTGCACTGCTGTATTCAAAATACCATGGCGCCAATGGTTGGTAGGACTGAGAAGCTGAATCAGTCTGGATTATTGTATTATTTTCTTCCACTAAAATTTCAGCAGCTTGTAAACGTTGCAACTCACCAGCAAGTTCGTCTTCTGTTTCAAGCTCAGATATGCAAAAACGGCCGCTGCTCATATCGAGAGAAGCCAGCCCAAAACGTTGCGTGTTGTCTTTACCCAGACGGTGTACAGCAACTAACAGGATATTCTGTCGATCATCAAGTAGCGCTGAGTCAGTAACCGTGCCCGGCGTTATAATACGCATGACTTTTCGTTCGACAGGACCTTTACTGGTAGCAGGGTTACCAATTTGTTCACAGATCGCGATGGATTCACCCAACTTTACCAGGCGTGCCAGATAATTATCTGCCGCATGATATGGTACACCGGCCATCGGGATGGGTTCACCATTGGTTTTACCGCGGTGGGTTAGGGTGATATCAAGCAATTGTGCGGCGCGATGCGCATCGTCGAAAAACAGCTCGTAAAAGTCGCCCATACGATAAAATAGCAACGTTTCAGGATGCTCGGCCTTGATGGTCAAATATTGGCGCATCATAGGTGTATGAGTTTCAAATTGTTGCGGTGACGTGCTCATATTATATCGATTTATTTTTAACCCTAGTATCAATCATCTGAAATTATCTATCCAGTATGCGACACTGCTTATTATGGATAAAGAATTGTACCAGCTTGCAGAGAAGGTCGCGGCAAAATTAATTAAAACAAGTCATTGGCTTGGAACAGCCGAGTCTTGTACTGGTGGCTGGGTGGCCAAGTGTCTGACTGATGTGCCGGGCAGTTCTCAATGGTTTGATCGAGGTTATGTTGTTTATAATGGCCAGGCAAAACACCAGATGCTGGGTGTGCCCACTACAATTATTGAGAAAAATGGCGAGGTAAGTGAAGCCGTCGTACGTGCTTTGGCGGAAGGCGTACTTGCAAAGAGTAATGCAAGTATAAGTATTGCGATCAGCGGCATAGCCGGACCAGGTGGTGGAACAGATGAAAAACCAGTGGGTACAGTTTGGTTTGCATGGTCTTATGCAGATAAAGTTGCGGGTGTGGTACGTAGCGTAAAAACGACTGCGAACACTCAATGTTTTAAAGGTGATCGTGAGGCAGTGCGCAGGCAAGCAGTGATACATGCGATGCAGGGTGTGTTGGCTTTATTTAATGAGCAATGAGCGTGCAGACCAAGTCGCAACGACTTTTTTTCGCACTGTGGCCGGACAACAAAGTCCGCAAAGCTATTTCTGCGGTTGGCAAACGGGCAGCACAACAGCATCAAGGTAGACTGGTAGCGACTGACAACCTTCACCTGACATTGTCTTTTCTTGGAAATGTTAGCAATTCACAACGTGATTGCATTGGAAGGTTGGCCGAATCAATTTCAATAACACCGTTTAGCTTGTGTCTGGAACATCTTGGTGTATTTCCTCGCGCCAGAGTGTTATGGCTAGGCATTAAAGAACAACCTAATCCCTTAAAACAATTGGCCGCCCGTCTTGATAAGGGGGCACGAGATTGCGGTATTCAATTAGCTGATCAAGGATTTACACCACACGTGACGTTAATGCGAAAAGTGAATCAGTTACATGAGTTTGAAGTTGAACCCATTCACTGGGATGTAAATCAGTTTTGTCTGGTGCAATCGGTTTCTCACCCGCAAGGGGTGGAGTATCGGGTATTGAAAATTTGGTGAGACAATGAATGTCTGTTGTCTAGCTAGCGATTGATTCTTCTTGAATGATGCTTGTCACATCAATATCATATTCTTTGGCATCGATGATACGATTTATTTCAGGTTTATTTTCTTTAGTATCCCATATTGAGCTTGCCAGATTGACCAGCTTACGTTTTGCATAATATTCTTTGTGGCGATTCATTATCATAATGAGAATGGGTTTTAAACGCTGCTGTTTGTTAAGCTTTATGACGACTCCGATATGGCCTGTTTTTAATTCAACCAGACTGCCAACCGGATAAATACCGATAGTACGAATAAACTCCTGTATTAGTTTAAGATCGAAATTTCCTGGAGCCCATTCGTATAAATTCTTTAATGCTTGATGGGGCGTCATGCCATCGTGATAAACACGGTCACTCGTTACGGCATCATATACGTCGGTGATTGATACAATTTTTGTAAAATACTTAATTTCTTTTTCTTTTAAGCCTGCAGGGTAACCGTTACCACTTAGTCGCTCGTGATGGCTTTTTACTATATCTAACACGTCTGGCGAAAGATCACTGCTGGCTTCAAGAGTTTGGTAGCCTTGAACTGGATGTGTTTTCATTATTTCAAATTCGTCATCGGTTAATTTACCCGGTTTATTAAGAATTTCTAGCGGGGTATGCATTTTCCCTAGATCATGCAGTAGTGCCCCTAGACCGAGTTCATTAAGTTGTTCTTTGTTAAGACCAAGTGCCCGACCAAAGGTTAGTGATAGTACACAAACATTGACGCTATGAATGGCTGTGTATTCATCGCGTTTTTTTAGATTGGTTAACCACATTGAGGCATCAGTATTTTCAATAATATTGTTAGCCATTTTTGCAACAAGTGATTTCGCCGTCTTGGTGTCAATTATCTTCCCCATGCGTGCTTCAGCAAGCATGTCGTCGACATATGCCCGGGTTTTATTGCGAGTGATACTGGCTTTGTGAATATCTTTGTTTATTACATCGTGCTCAACTTTTGTGGAGCTTTTGGAAATACCGCTATGCTTCGTTTTCGTTGTATCATCTGTTTTATTTTTTTTATTTGTTTTGTTTTTTTTATTCGTCTTACTTTGGGGTGATTTGTGTATGTTTTTTAACTGGGCATGCACACTTTTTGCAGATTTTTCGGTGTTTACATAAACGTATTGACAGATCTCTTGTATATCTTCAATTTCTTCTACTGTTCTTAATTCGAAGCCTTGAAAAATAAAAGGGGATTCCGTCCAGGGACGATCCAATTCCGAGACATACATTCCGAGCTTAAGATGACTCGGTTCAATTTTTATTTTCATACTATTAGTATCGGCTAAGTGACAGGTTTCCTAAATATAGTAGGATAAGTGGTGTTTTACAAAAAGGCCCAGCCTGCAAACGGTTCGATCTCATCTCTATTTACAAGAACAAGTTGGTAGGCATTTGGATTCATGGACTGGTCAACAGTGGTATCGACAGAAAGTCGATGTAATACGTAACCGACCAGTGCACGTTTAACATCAAGCTCAATCAAGCCGTCAACCGCACGGTAATCAATTAACAGGCTTTCTTGTTTGCGTGACTTTAATCCTGGATGCGGGGCAAGTTGCAATGTGATGGGTTCTACCCATTCATCATCATATTGAGCACTTGATTCAGCTTCTTCATCTAACATTTCCGCAGCAACAAAACGCGACAGCACGAAATCACGAAAGTCATAGGTCTCTGTGCTGTAGGCACGTACATGCCAACGCAGCCCCGTGTTGACGAGGGAGTGCGGTTCAATAGTGCGGACATCATCCTCATCCCGATCAGAGAGGGATTTGTAAACCATGCGTAGTTGTTTGCCTTGTTTAACAGCCCGAATCACCTGAGCGCAGACATCTCTATCCGGTAGGCGAACGGGTAGGGGGAGCTCTTCCATCGGCACGCCGTACAGCAAGGCATTGTCGTTGGGTCCACCACTAGCGGCTAGGTTCGCGGCAATCATGGGCAAAACCACGGGTGGTTCCAGATCTGCGAACATCGGCGTAAACGCAGATGTTGGGACAAATCCGAACACGGTATGCACATAGCTGAGATTGTCTGGTGCCATTTGGCTGTAGAGCTTCAGGTCTTTGGTTGCAGCTGCATCAGAGATCCCGAAGCTCCGGGCAACGTCACTGCGCGTTACCACGCCAGTATAAAATGCCATGATTTCAATGTATTGCAGGCGTTGGCGGGTGTTCCACTTAATGTCCGCCAGGCCCTTGAATGTCGTTGCCATACAAATACTCCGTCTATTGCTAAGGGATTATAGCCGCCTAAAGTAGGAGCTTCTATAAAATACTATAGCGTATAAAATACTTAGGTGGTAAAAAGTATTGACATAGTTAAATGTATGGCCTATTCTCGTCTCATAAGCTGCTACTGAGACATTAAAACAGTACGGCAATAACAAATAACCTTAATAACGAGACACACTGGAGAAGCACCATGGCGAATAAAGACGATCAAAAGAACAAGGCACTTACGGCCGCATTAGGACAAATCGAGAAGCAGTTTGGTAAGGGTTCAGTCATGCGCCTCGGTGAAAATGGAATAAACAATGACATTGATGTTGTTTCAACAGGTTCAATTGGTCTGGATCTGGCGCTGGGTATAGGTGGTTTGCCGAAGGGGCGTGTTATCGAGATTTACGGGCCAGAATCATCGGGTAAAACGACCATGACCCTACATGTAATTGCGCAAGCGCAAAAGGCCGGTGGTACTTGTGCCTTTGTGGATGCGGAACATGCTTTAGACCCAACATATGCAGAAAAACTGGGCGTTAATGTCGATGACCTGTTGGTTTCCCAGCCTGATACCGGCGAGCAGGCACTTGAAATCACGGATATGTTGGTTCGTTCAGGCGCTGTTGATGTTCTGATCGTAGACTCCGTGGCCGCATTGACGCCAAAGGCCGAAATTGAAGGCGATATGGGTGATTCACACATGGGTTTGCAGGCACGTTTAATGTCACAGGCACTGCGTAAACTAACCGCCAACATTAAACGCTCTAACACCATGGTGATCTTCATTAACCAGCTACGCATGAAGATTGGTGTGATGTTCGGCAACCCGGAAACAACCACCGGCGGTAATGCCTTAAAGTTCTACTCCTCTGTTCGTCTTGATATTCGCCGTATTGGTGCAATTAAGAAGGGCGATGAAATTCTGGGTAATGAAACACGTGTTAAAGTCGTCAAAAACAAGGTTGCTCCTCCTTTTAAGCAGGTTGTATTCGATATTCTTTATGGAGAAGGTGTTTCCCATGAGGGTGAGCTGATTGATATTGGCGTAAAGGAAGATATTGTTGATAAGGCCGGCGCTTGGTACAGCTACAAGGGTGAACGCATTGGTCAAGGTAAGGACAATGTGCGTAACTTTTTGAAAGAGCACCCGGAAATTGCGGATGATATTGAAGAGCAAATCAGGACTAAATTGCTGCCAAGCAAGGGTGCGGCGGAAAAGCCAACCGAAGTAGAGGCAGATGATGAGCCTGAAGAGGCAATCGCTTAAAAAATAAGCACAAAGGGGCGCTCAGGCGCCCCTACTGCTTTATGTGTCCGCCGAGAAAGGCTAAACTACGCCGCTATTGAAATGTGTGGAATATGTGGACTGGACCCATTTTGTTGCAAAGCATATGTTAGCGAAAACATACCAGTCAGCCATGAATATGCTCGCCCGGCGCGAGCATTCTGTTTTTGAGCTGACCCGTAAGCTAGAACAGAAAGACTTTCCATCTGAACTGATTAAAGAGGTGATCGAGCGTTTAATCGCAGATAACCTGTTAAGCGATGAACGCTTTGCCGAGGCCTATGTACGTATGCGCAGTGCGCGAGGGTTTGGTTTACAGCGTATTAGACTTGAGATGAAAGAACGCGGCGTTGACAGTTATTTGATTGACCGTGCCATTGCTGAGAGTGACGTTGATTGGAACGCCTTGGCGAGTGAAGTGAGAGACAGAAAGTTTGGTGAGCAGCGACCAGAAGAGTTTTCGTTACGCGCCAAGCAAATGAAATTTTTGCAGTATCGGGGCTTTTCCCACGCACAAATAAATGCAGCAGTAACAGGTTTGGATGATTAGTAATATGATGAGCACTAACGAAATTCGTCAACTTTTCCTCGACTACTTTCATGACAAAGGGCATGAAATTGTTGCGAGTAGTTCACTTGTGCCCGGCAATGATCCAACATTGTTATTTACCAATGCAGGGATGGTTCCATTTAAAGAAACTTTCCTCGGACAAGAAAAACGTAATTATAAGCGTGCAACCAGTGTGCAGCGTTGTGTGCGTGCAGGTGGCAAGCATAATGATTTGGAAAATGTTGGTTACACCGCGCGTCATCATACCTTCTTTGAAATGCTCGGTAACTTTAGTTTTGGTGATTACTTTAAAGAAGACGCAATTAAATATGCATGGGAATTTTTAACTGAAGTCATCAAACTACCAGAGGAAAAATTGTGGATCACAGTTTACGAAGAAGATGATGAGGCCGCTGATATTTGGTTAAAGGAAATTGGCGTTGATGCAACTCGCTTTTCTCGTATTGGTGCAAAAGATAATTTTTGGTCAATGGGTGATACAGGTCCTTGTGGTCCTTGTACTGAAATTTTTTATGATCATGGTGAAAATGTTCCAGGTGGCCCACCAGGAACACCAGAAGAAGATGGTGATCGTTATATTGAGATCTGGAATCTGGTATTCATGCAGTACGACCGTGATAAAGAAGGCACATTAAATCCATTGCCCGCGCCGTCTGTTGATACCGGAATGGGACTAGAGCGCCTTGCGGCAATTTTGCAAAATGGCCATGAGAATTACGACATTGACCTCTTTCAAAATTTAATTCGTGCTGTCGCAGATATAGTCGGTACCGATGATTTAAAGCAGGCATCGTTACGCGTTATAGCCGATCATATTCGTGCTTGTAGCTTCTTGATTGTTGATGAAGTGATTCCTTCAAATGAAGGTCGTGGCTATGTGTTGCGTCGTATTATTCGTCGTGCAATCCGTCATGGCTATAAGCTCGGCATTAAAGAAACCTTTTTCTTTAAATTGGTTGCGCCATTATGCAAGGAAATGGGCGATGCATACCCAGAGCTTTTAAAAGCACAATCACAAGTTGAGCGTATTTTAAAAACAGAAGAAGAACGTTTTGCAGAGACCCTGGACCAAGGTATGAAAATACTTGAAGTGGCAATCTCAGAGCTAAGCGGCAAAACGATTCCAGGTGAAACGATATTCAAACTTTACGATACCTACGGTTTCCCGTTCGACTTAACAGGCGACATTGCTCGTGAACGTGGCCTAGAGCTTGATAGCGATGGTTTTGATAAAGCCATGGAAGCACAGCGTGAACGTGCACGTGCCGCTGGAAAATTTGAAGTGGTTGCAACAGATGATCTCGGTATTGAAGGCGCTACTGTCTTTAGTGGTTATGAACATCTTAAAGACCAAAGTAAGATCATTGCCTTATTTGTTGATGGCGAACAAGTTCAAGAAGTTCAAGCCGGCCAACAAGCAGCCATTATTCTTGAACAAACGCCTTTTTATGCCGAGTCGGGTGGTCAAGTTGGCGATCAAGGTGTTTTGCGTTCAGCGAATGATGTTGCCTTTTCCGTTTCAGATACGCGCAAACAGGGCAGCGGTGTTTTTGCGCACATTGGTACAGCTAAGAGCGCAATTAAGGCAGATGACACATTAACAGCGGAAGTAAATGAAGCTGCACGAAAAGCAACAGAATTAAATCATTCTGCTACACACTTAATGCATGCAGCATTGCGTAAAGTATTAGGTGACCATGTTTCGCAAAAAGGCTCCTTGGTAGATCCTGAACGCTTGCGTTTTGATTTCTCTCATTTTGAACCCATTACAACAAAACAGCTAAACGAAATTGAAAACATCGTAAACCAACACATTCGAGCAAACCATGAAGTGCAAACAAAACTCATGGCGATTGATGACGCGCGCGAATCCGGTGCCATGGCCTTGTTTGGTGAAAAATATGATGATGAAGTGCGTGTCTTAAGTATGAGCGAATTTTCAGTTGAGTTATGTGGCGGCACACACGTTAAACGAACAGGTGATATTGGTTTATTTAAGATCATCAATGAAACTGGTACGGCTGCAGGTGTGCGTCGTATTGAAGCGGTAACGGGACAAGCGGCTATACAACGCATCTCTGATGATGAGGCACGCCTTGCTAGCCTTGCTAAATTGGTTAAAGGTAACCGTGACGATGTGAGTGATAAAGTAACTCAGTTGCTTGAACGTCAACGCAAGCTAGAAAAAGAACTTGAACAATTGAAAGGCAAACTTGCCAGTTCGGCAGGCAGCGATCTTGCCAGCCAGGCAGAAGATGTTGCGGGTATAAAAGTATTAGCAGCACGGCTTGATGGCGCAGATACAAAATCATTAAGAGACACGGTTGATCAACTCAAGAACAAACTCGGTACTGCAGCGATTGTATTGGGCTCGGTTGATGGCGATAAAGTAACATTGATTGCCGGTGTCAGTAAGGATGCAACCGACCGCATTAAGGCGGGTGATTTGGTGAACTGTGTTGCCCAACAAGTCGGTGGCAAAGGCGGTGGCCGGCCTGATATGGCGCAGGCGGGGGGCAATGATCCTGCCGCATTGGATGGTGCATTGGCAAGCGTCACTTCCTGGGTGAGCGAAACGGTCAGTTAATCAATAAATATTCCTTTATATTCAGTCTAATTTCGTGTTTAATCCCGCCTTTTATTGCGGAACTTTCCGGTGAGTCCTGATGGGCTAAATGGATCAATATGGCGTTAATAGTTCAAAAATTTGGTGGTACTTCAGTAGGAACGGTTGAACGTATCCAGGCTGTGGCCGATCGTGTTGCTGCTGAGCGCAAAGCCGGCAACGACATGATTATTGTTGTCTCTGCGATGAGTGGCGAGACCAACCGTCTTGTTGGCTTGGCTAACGAAATGAGTGAACGTCCCGTTGCCCGTGAAATGGATGTGCTGCTTTCAACCGGTGAACAAGTCACTATTGCGTTATTAAGCATGGCACTGGAAGCGCGCGACTGTCCTGCTCGTTCATATACTGGCAGCCAGGTGCATATTTTGACTGACAGTGTGCACAATAAAGCACGTATTAAAGACATTGATGGTTCTCGTGTCCGTTCTGATCTGGATGCGGGGCGTGTCGTTATTGTGGCAGGTTTCCAAGGTGTTGATGAGAATGGCAACATTACAACCCTGGGCCGTGGTGGTTCTGATACTACTGCCGTTGCAATGGCTGCGGCACTGGAAGCAGATGAGTGCCAAATTTACACTGACGTCGATGGTGTTTACACCACCGATCCTCGTGTTGTGCCTGAAGCCCGCCGTTTACCCCAGATTACTTATGAAGAAATGCTGGAAATGGCCAGCCTAGGCTCGAAAGTATTACAAATTCGCTCGGTGGAGTTTGCCAGCAAGTACAACGTACCGTTACGGGTATTGTCTTCGTTTGAAGACGGTCCTGGAACGCTGATTAGTGTTGAGGATAAAAGCATGGAACAACCGTTAATATCAGGGATTGCCTTTAACCGCGATGAAGCGAAATTAACAATACTGGGCGTGCCCGATCAACCAGGTGTTGCATCACGTATTTTAGGACCTGTTGCAAAAGCAAATATCGAAATCGATATGATTGTACAAAACGTTGCGGCCGATGAGACCACTGACTTTACCTTTACAGTGCACCGCAATGACTTTGAACAAGGAATGGAAGTGTTACAGAAAGTGGCTAAAGACCTCGGTGCTCGTGAGGTTTCTGGTGATGACAAAATAGTGAAAATCTCTCTGGTTGGGGTGGGAATGCGTTCGCACGCAGGTATTGCTAGCCAAATGTTTTCTACCTTGGCTGATGAAGGCATCAATATTCGTATGATTTCGACCTCTGAAATCAAGATTTCAGTGGTTGTTGATGAAAAATACCTTGAATTAGGTGTGAGATCTCTTCATCAAGCCTTTGATTTAGAACAAGAATAAAAATTATATCCACATAAGCTATACGTACTCTTCGCATCGTATAAACTACGGAGCTAGAGTAAATACAGAAAATAATAAGGCCAGGGTCGGCCAATTAGGGGAAGTAGTTAAGTACTGTTTTTTAGTGCTTTTTTTGGAAAAATGGGTACAGATTTTCTTTGATTGGACGTTATATATATCGAGAAATTTGG
>Ga0316207_10004589_pt1 | contig 11921 bp, 9 predicted proteins | sample 6weekpyrite_MG_FD_204943 | JGI IMG/M metagenome (GOLD analysis project Ga0316207, IMG submission 204943) | Microbial mat bacterial communities from mineral coupon in-situ incubated in ocean water Damariscotta River, Maine, United States -... | ecosystem: Environmental > Aquatic > Marine >... | reverse complement strand
TTGTTCCCCACCACTAAGCTCAAGTGGATATTTACCCAATTGATGATTTAACTTTACATGTGTTAGCAATTTTTGTACCTGAATCTCTGAGACATCTTTGGCATATCCTGAGATGATCAGGGGTAACATCACATTTTTTTCTATAGTCCACTCTTTGATAAGTTTATAATCTTGAAAAACAATACCTACATGTCGGCGTAAAAAGTTGAGTTTTTTTGAAGTGATGTTTTTCATCTGTACCCCACCAACAACAAGTTCACCTTGTTTAGGTGATAGTGCACCATAAAGTGACTTTAACAGGGTCGATTTCCCACTACCACTTGCACCTGTAATAAAAATGAACTCACCCGAATTAATATCAAAACTACATTGATTGATAATAGTCTCATTTGAATTGTATGCGAGGGTAAGGTCTTTGGCGATAATCACTTTATCCATATAATAGCTCTTTTAATTTAAGATGGGAGTTGTAATTTGTTCGTGATGCAATTGGTTTTTGAGGAAAATAAGAAGTTTTTCCACCTTTAACTAAGATAAACAGATGTTCAGGTTTATCAAAAGACCCCATAGACAGGCGAACGAGATAACCATTTTCAGCAAGGGTATACACACGTTCAAAGTGAATGAAGCCATTTTCAAAACGAATGGTCTGTGTATTCAAGCCCTCGAAATCTGCTGTACAATTATCATCTAAGGAAAAGTCATAATTGTGCTCAATTGCATCAGAGAGTTCATGATTGGTAAGGGTAATATCATAGATGTTTTTTTCCATCTTACGCCAACGTGACTCATATTTAGAAACGATGCCAATATTTTGATTTTTACGGACTTGGAAATCACTCTGATTTAATTCTAAAAAGGTTTGAAGGGAGTAAGCAAAATAGTTTTCACTGTCAGATCTTAACTCTAAGGTGCCTTGTTCTTTTAGTGCGCGAATAGATTCGGAGATAAAAGGGTGCGATATCACACGTCTGTGAGGCTTCTTGTCCCAAGGTACAGGGAAGTGTACAAAGATACGACCAACAAGGTTTGAGGGTACAAATTCTAAAAACAAGCGAGCATCAAAGTCAACGAGCATAATATTATCAAGACCCAAGATAGAGATCTGTGTTAGGACTTGCTCAATAGAAGCCTTGTGTATCTCAATACCGATATGCAGTACATCTGGATTTTCTTGGGCTTGATGTAAGAGGTGAACCCCCGAACCAAAACCGACTTCTACCCAGATCTCTTTTGCCTCAGGAAAAGACTCCGCAAAAAAACTTATAGGTTTAAGTGCGGACTCTTTTTGTCTGTGATGCATCTGCTTTTGTGCAAGATTGGTAAATAATATATCCAATCCAGCCTTTTCTGCATAGGCATTGATAGCATTTTTAATATGGAAGTTGGGTGAGACACGAGTCACCTTGTCACTTTTAATGAGCCAGTTTTTTTCTGTCTGCTTGACTTGAAGTAAAAAAGTCTTATCTTCACTTTTTACACAGATAAGTTTTTCATTTGGATATTTGACATTGGTGGCGATAAAGTCGAAGTCAATTTCCTTATGTGAAAAAGGAAAAGAAACTTCTTTAAAGTCTTGTACTTGAATATGTGGCATGTAACTCTTATCTATTTATGTGTTGCAATAAGAACATCAACAGCTTTGGTCGGTTCAGATGCAATTTTGTGTGAATCAACGGCAATAACTTGAAAGTTATAAGCCGTATCAGGAAGTAGGTTTGGCACCGTATAAAAAGTCTCTTTAATACCGGTGATTTTTTTTGTCGATGAACTTATCCATGACTCTTTAGTCGTTTGAAGAACAGTATAAGTCTGTGTTCGTTTATCATTGTTTTTCCATGTCAGTGTAGCTGTCTTACCTTTGACCTTGGCGTCAAGTAAGGTAGGTGCCATAGGTTTTCTCAAGGAGTTCCCCTGCACAGCGACGCTTTGTTTAGGTGATTCTAAGTCATCTGCATCAACAGCAGTGACCTGGTAGTAATAATTAAAACCATCTTCTTCAGTCATATCAAAAAAACTTGTTTCATGTAACTTCATATAATAGTCGAACGAACCACTGCTACTTGTTGAACGATAAACATTATAATAAGCCAGATCTTTTTCTTCGCTAGCTTTCCATGATATTTTTATCTTTTTTGCTTGATCGTGAGTCGCTTTCAGTCCCTGGACCTCTTTTGGAAGAGGTTTAGTGACGACCTTTGCCAGGTCACTGGGTGTTGAAGCGATATCTTGATAGGTAAGTGCACGCAATCGGTACTTATACACACGGTTGTCTTCTAACTCGTAGTCAATGTATTCAGCTTGTAGTCGATTTAAAATGGTAGCAATTTGTTTCCATTCTGGATTTTCAATAGTTTGGCGTTCAAGGATATACCCCTTGACACTGGCATTATCATGGGGTCGCCAGATCAATTTTGCCATACGTGGCAGGTTTCCGATTGAGTCAAAAAAACTGACTGAGTTTAAAAGAGGTCGTGTTGTCACACGATACGTTTTAGAAGCCTCAGACTCCTGACCTTTTTTATTAAAAGCAGAGATACGGTAAACATAAGTTGTATTGGGGCTTAACCCGGTGTCTGTATAGTGTGAGATAAAACGGCTGGAAAGGGTTCCGTGACGAGACAATTTGCCTTCTTTATCTTGGGGGGCACTTCGGTAAATATAATAACCCTTGACACGTGTATCTGCAGATGGTTTCCATTCAAAAGCGATACTGGTCATAGAATTGATATGACCGTTTACACTGACCTTTGGCAGGCTGGGGTCAATTTTTGGTTTTTCTTGGGGACTGGGTTTGGGTGTACACCCGCTAATGAATAGTAAAGTGGCGAGAATAGTCGGTAGTATCAATTGCTTCATTAATAAACTCCATATCAAAATTATCTTCTAAATACTCTTTCATACGTGTTTGTATTGGTGCAATGAATTCCATCTTCTTGTTTGAAGTAGGATGCACGAAATATAATATGTATGCATGTAAGAAAATTTCGTTGATTTTATCTTCTTTGCTCTTAAATCCGTATAAATGGTCACCTACTATCCCTCTGCCAATACTTTCAAGATGGACACGAATCTGATGGGTTCTTCCTGAAAAAAGTTTACAGGTTATCAGTTCTGTTTTTTCATCTTTTGAAGGATATAACTTGGTAAACTGCGTTTTGGACTCTTTTCCCCCTTCAACCACTGCCATTTTTAAACGGTTGGTCCCATTTCTTGCGATGGGCTTATCAACAATGATGTTTTCTTTTAAAGGGATATTGATGATAGCAAGGTAAAAACGTCCCATTGTACGGTCTTGTAGCTGTTGTGAAAGGGCTTCGTGTGCTTCATTGTTTTTAGCTACGACCATTACACCTGTTGTTCCTTTGTCCAGTCGGTGTACGATTCCATGTCGTTCTTCCCCACTGATGGTTGAAAGACGAATTCCCTTGTGCTTCAGCCAGTCAACAAGGGTCGCTTCTTTAACCGAGGGTGCTGGATGGACGGTAAGTCCTTTGGGCTTATTAATGACGAGGATATCATCATCTTCAAAAAGTATCTCAACATCAAAATCTATATTTAAAGGTTCTGTAACGACTGCTTCGGGAAAGTTTACATGCACAGTCTGTCCTACTTTGAGTTTAAAACCTGTTTTACTGACAATCTTGTCATCAACACTGACATGATCATCTTTAATTAAAGAGAGCACTTGGTTACGCGTAGTTTCTAATGAGGTACTTAAAAATTTATCAAGTCGTTCGGGTGTTTCACAAACAAAATCGGTGCTATTTTTCATGCGGAGCCTTAAAATATATGGGTTTTTAGTAAAAAATGTTTTTTGCGAGCTAAACCGGCTTAATATAGTGATATAATTCGCCTATGTTTAAAAAAATTGATCGTAGAATTATAACACATTTTGACTATATTATTATTGCCTTGATAACGCCGCTTGTCCTTGTTTCAGGGATGCTGATTGGGGAAGTGGTTCCTGCCTTGGCTCAAAAACATACGGTTTATGTGCTCGTATCCTTATTTGCTTTTTTTATCTTTTTTTTATTTCCGATTAGACGTTTTTCATGGATGATTCCCTTACTTTATTGGTTTAATATCGGGCTGCTTATTGCCGTAGAATTTTTTGGAATATCACGCTTGGGAGCGAAGCGTTGGTTGGAACTGCCTTTTTTAAACTTCACTCTGCAACCTTCAGAACTGATCAAACCCGCTTTTGTTCTGATGTTAGCTTATCTCATCAGTAGAAATCCACCACCACATGAGGGTTACGGCCTTAAGCAATTTTTATTTTTAAGTTTTTTTATTCTCTTGCCTTTTTTCCTGATTGCAAAAGAGCCTGACTTGGGAACAGCTATGGTTTTGATGCTTCTTGGTTTTGGGGTGCTTTTTGTTGTAGGCGTGCATTGGAAGATATGGACAGGTATCGCAGTGGCACTTGTCTTATCTGCACCATTATTATATGGGCAGCTTCATGAGTATCAGAAAAAACGTATTCATGATTTTTTAAGTGAGAAGCCTTCGTATCATGTGCAACAGTCTATTATTGCTATTGGCTCAGGGGGACTGCTTGGAAACAGTGTTGAAGGCTCAACACAAACGCAGATGAAGTTTTTACCTATTGCCTCAAGTGATTTTATTTTTGCTTATGTGGTGGAACGGTTTGGATTTTTAGGAAGTTTGTTGTTAGTGGGTACCTATGCGGTGTTGATTTTACATCTTTTTTCTATATCTTGGGCGAATAGTGATTATTATGTGAAGGTAGTTAGTCTCTCATTGGCCTTTTTGTTTTTTATCTATATGAGTGTTAATATTGCTATGACCATAGGTTTCGCCCCGGTTGTTGGTGTTCCTCTGCCGATGTTTTCCTATGGAGGGAGTAGTTTTGTAAACTTTGTGATTATTATTGCTATCTTACAAAATTTGATGGCCTTCAGATTCACTTTTTATTACAACTCAGATAGGCGGGTCATCGATCCCTTAGAAAACTAACCGTGGTGGTTTTTACGGAGTAAAAAAGTTTCAGGCGAAGCCGCAGGAGAAAACTAACCGTGGTGGTTTTTATGAAGTAAAAAAAAATCGTTGGAAAATAATAGTTTTTATAAAGATTTTAGATAGTTATAAGCATACTATCCCTATACTTTCGACCTTGTTCAACATAAGTGGGTTCATAGCTCAGTTGGTTAGAGCCCTCCGCTCATAACGGAGTGGTCGAGTGTTCGAGTCACTCTGAACCCACCACTTACTTTTTTTAGTTCCCAAGATTTAATAATGATCCAATTCTAATATCAATTATGGTTTCTTCATCCTGTTATGCCTGATGGCGTAATAATTTCTTCCCAGAGTCCATCATGTAGGAGATATTCTGTTACAATATTTCCTCCTATGATGTGTTCATCGATAATGCGGTCAAGTTTCTCTTCGTTAAGGCCTGCATATATATAATAACCCGGTTCGATAAGGATAAATGGTCCTTCACTGCAACGATTAAGACAATCTGATTGTATAAGTTCTACGGTTCCTTGAATACCTTTTTGTTTAAGTGCTTTTTCTAAGTGTTGAGAAAGGTTTTGTGATTTAGATTTGACACATAATGGTTTTGATGTATCTGAAGGTGAAGTTTTCTGACATTTTACGAAATAAAAAGTAAGTTGAGCGTTTGACATAAAGTACCCCTAAGTAGTTATGTTTAAAGTGTAGTGTATATGTTAACAAAAAAATTTAAAATTTGGGACAGGTGATGACAATGGACATTTATAAGTTTTTATTTCTCGTTAAACATACACCTCTATAAATGAATCTCCATTTTTACAAAACTAACAGGGATAGACTCCGACGGTGGTACACGAATGTATAATACCTCTGGTTCCAAGCCTAAAAAAGCGAAGTAGTTCGCTTTTTCTTACGGCTTTCACCTACGACAGTGTGGATTAAAAATGGTTAGAACCTTTGAAACACGCAACCGTAGCATCAAAATAGACCACCAAGCTAGTGATGGGAGTTCACTTGTAAGCATACTCTTTGAAGCCTTTAAGATAAAAGCCTAATATCTTACTAACAATTATATCTCTGTCAAATACAATAAAATTTATTAGTTAAGCTAAATTAGTCAGATTCATTTAAAAGTTTGTTGTTTAGAGTAAAAATATAAAAAATTTGTTTTCATATAGTAACTTTTTTCATAAAAATGATTTTTGTACCCATTTTTTTTGATTGTATATATGTAGTGTTCTATATACTACTGTTTAGTTTTTTCGAGAATAACTTAATATTAATTTATTCACTTCGATGCTTAATGTCAAACTTTTTGACTAAAAGATAAAATAACATTACAAAGGTATAGTAAAACATGGAAAATGTAGATACTAAAGAAAACCAGAACGTTGATCACGGTTCGGCAGCATTTTTAAAAGAATATGTAGGTCGCGATCTCTCAGCTGGTGTGATCACGGCAACCATGGCAATCCCATTATCTATTGGTATTGCATTGATGTCAGATTATCCAATTCAGGTAGGACTTGCAACCGTTGCATTTGCTTCTTTTATAGCATTTGTATTTGCCATCTTCCGTCCAGGTAACTATATTGGTGCTCCTGGTATTGCAGCAGGTCTCGCACCAATTTTGGCAATGGGTGTAGCAACGTTTGGAATGCAAAATATGGCTTTCATTATTTTTATGACAGCATTTTTTCAAGCAGTTATATGGACATTTAATTGGCAGCGTTATCTTTTAATGGCGGTTCCTTCTTACTTAGTTGAAGGTCTTTTAGCAGGTATTGGTCTCAAGATTGCGCTTAAGTTCTTACCATTTTTATGGATGTTGCCAGCTGGTGTGGCTGTAGAGGGGGAATTCTTTACGGATGCTCGTATTCAGATTATTGGACTTTCGATTGTTGGAACGGTTCTGTTTCTTGTTTTATTTAAAATGTTTAAAGATACAAAACCAGCATTACCGTATTTTACGTTGATTGTATATGGTATCGTTGCATCTATGTTTATTGATGTAAAGATGCTGACCGTAGAAGATGTTGAGTTCAGTCTGGCATTACCTATTCCTGATTTTGATTCTGCATATTTATGGATTTATGCGATCTTCTTCGCATTGATGTTATCAGTGGTTGATGTAATCGAACAGGTTATGAGTAATGCGGCAATTGAAAAGATTGATCCGTTAAACCGTCCATCTAATTCAAATAACTCTTTATTTACAATTTGGGTAGCAAATATGGGTGCAAGTTTCTTTGGGGGTATGACTAACCTTGATGGTCTAGCAAAATCATCAACGAACCGTCTTGCTGGTGCGTATACAAAACTGTCGGTATTAGTCATTGGTATACTGATCACATTTTTTGTGTTTAACTCTCATTATCTACATTTTTTACCGTACTTTGCATTGGCAATTATTATGTCATTTGTTGGTATTAAAATGTTTTTAGGTCTGTTACATACAGCAGAGTTTGGACCTTATGCAATTCTTCTTGCAACGGTATGTGCTGGATTAGTGTTTAAAGTGGGTATCTTTGAAGGCTTGATTATTGTTTTAGTGATCCACGGTGTTATTAGCTATGTTGTCTTCTCAAAAATAGATAATATGCCAGCTGGAACAATTGTTAGTAAATACTTCCAAAAGTTTAAAAACGACAATCCAGAACTCGATTAATTTCTGAGTGTTGAGTACGGGTACCCAGTGAGAATAGTACCCGGTGCTCAACCTTCAATTTTTGTAAAAACACCAATCCTCCCCTGTGAATGAATTACCACTTTTTAAAAATCTTCTTTAATATCATAAGGATTATTATTGTCTAGTACCTTGATTTTTCAGTAAAAGGTAAGATGATGAACAAGACATTAGGAACCTTAATTCTTAGAGTTGATGTATGGATTCCCCAGTATAAATGTTTTCCTCCTTGGCAGTATTTGCATAGGTGAGTCCTGATGATATTAATGCCGATAAAGAGGGCTCTAATGTCTACTCTTATTATATATAACTTGGATATCAATCAGATAAATGATGATTTCAGAATAAGGGCTATAGAGTCTCTCTCTTACCTCGTGATTAGTTTACAAGAATAATTAATAAAAAAATATAAGATGAAAATAGTCATTATCATGGGTATACTAAGAATAAATAAATATATCAAATCCTTAAAAAGGAAAATCTGATGAATATAGGTGTTCCAAAAGAGATAAAAACACATGAATATAGAGTCTCTATCACGCCTGAAGGCGTTAAAGATCTGGTGTCTGAAGGACACAGGGTCTATGTACAGAAGAAGGCAGGCGAGGGCAGTGGTTTTTTAGATAATGATTATCTGGCCTCTGGTGCAAAGCTTTTAACTTCTGCCAAAGAGATCTATGAAGTAGCAGAGATGATTGTCAAGGTAAAAGAACCTATACCTGCAGAGTACGAACTATTTAAAAAGAACCAGGTTTTGTTTACCTACTTACATCTTGCCGCAGATGAAGAACAAACGAGGTTTCTATTAGACAAGGGTATTCGTGCCTTCTCTTATGAAACCCTTGAAATAGACAGACGGTTACCGCTTCTTGAACCTATGAGTGAAGTGGCAGGGAAGATGGCTTCGTTGATGGGAGCCGTACATTTGGGACAATATCATGGGGGTGAAGGACTGTTTATTGGTGGAGTTGTCGGAACACAGCGTGCTAAAGTGATGGTCCTTGGCGGCGGTGTAGCCGGTAAATGTGCGGCAGAGGTCGCTGCAGGTTTGGGTGCAGATGTCACGATATTTGATATCAATACGGCCCGGCTTCATTACCTGAATGATGTGTTACCTGTAAATGTCGCGACTATGTACAGTTCAAGCCAGTCCATAATGGCACTGTTACCTGAGAGTGACATTGTGATAGGAACCGTACTCATCCCTGGTGCTAAGGCGCCAAAACTCATTTCAAAAGAGATGCTTAAGCTTATGAAAAAAGGCTCGGTTTTGGTGGATGTTTCCATTGATCAGGGTGGGTGTTTTGAGTCTTCCAGACCTACGACACATATCCAGCCTACTTTTATTGAAGAAGGGATAGTACATTATTGTGTGACAAATATGCCGGGGGCGTATCCACGCACTTCGACCTATGCCTTAACCAATGCAACCCTACCTTACATAAAGGCATTGGCACAGTTTGGAGCAGAAGATGTTTGTGTTAATCTTCCTGTGATGAAGAGTGCGTTAAATACCTTTGATGGAAAGCTTTATAATAAGCCTGTAGGCGAGGCTCATGGTATTAAGAGTTTTACCTTGAATACACAGGGTTAATACCTTCAGACTTTTATACTAAACATTCACAATTCACTCACGATTAATTTGTATAAATTTATACACTTATACCAAAGGATTCGTTATGAATAGAATATTGATATTTGTTTACTTGACAACACTATTTGCTCATGGACAGATTGCTGCATATGATCTACAAAACATGCAGACACACAGTATAAGTAAAAGCGTCAATAAGATGTTTGATAAGCTAAACAACAAAACTTTATGGACGCATAATAACCTCAATCATAGATATGAGAAAAAATGTGATTATGATAAAAACAGATATAAGAAAAAACGTTCATATTGTGTTGGTAACGGGTGTAGGTACATAAAAGTAAATGCTAGAAAGGAGATGGGTAATTTACATTTTAGAAATAAAAGCAATAGAATATTTCTAAAAAACACCGGGTATAAAGCTATAAAAGTAGCTTACCGTATACGCTACAGAGCTGGAGGGTGCAGTGAAAAGTATGTTGGTGTTTTAGAGGGGTTTGAACAATACAATTCATTTTTACCCATAGGTGGAATCGATTTTTGTTTTCCCATTAAGGCTTATGCGCTTAATTGATTATAATGATGCTACAATTCGCGCACAATATACATCAAGGAACAACAATGTCTCATCCAGATGCTGGAAAAAAAGCACCCCAAAGTATTTTGGAAAATATACCAATGCTAATTTCTCAATATTATATGAATAAACCTGATGTAAATAAAGCACAAGAACGTGTTGCCTTTGGAACCTCAGGTCATCGGGGCTCATCCCTTAAGACAAGTTTTAACGAAAATCATATTCTTGCCATAACCCAGGCAATGTGTGAATATCGCAAGTTTGCCAAGATAGAAGGTGCCCTTTTTATCGGTAAAGACACCCATGCACTCTCAACGCCGGCTCAAATGAGTGCGCTTCAGGTCTGTGTTGCAAACGGTGTTGATTGTAAGATAGCTGAAGATGAAGGCTATACCCCGACACCGCTCATCTCTTTTAGTATACTCGAAGCCAATAAAAACAGTACAAAGCAATCTGATGGAATCGTTATCACACCTTCGCATAATCCTCCTTGTGACGGAGGGTTTAAATATAACCCGCCTAATGGAGGGCCGGCAGACTCTGAGGTGACAAATGTGATTGAGACCAGAGCCAATGAGATCTTAGCCAATAACCTTGTTGAGGTTAAGCAGGTGAGCTTTGCCGAAGTTCTTCAAAGTGAACATGTACAAGAATATGATTTTATTACTCCTTATGTAAAGGCGCTTGAGAGTATTATTGATATGTCTGCGATTAAAGAAGCTAAACTTAGAATTGGCGTTGATCCGATGGGCGGTTCAGGTATAGCTGTGTATCAAAAGATCAAAGAGGTTTATGGACTTGATATGGACATTGTGAATGAATATGTCGATCCTACGTTTGCTTTTATGAGTTGTGATCATGATGGGAAGATACGTATGGACTGTTCCTCTGCTTATGCGATGGCATCACTTATTGGCTTAAAAGAGAAATATGATATCGCTTTTGCTAATGATCCGGACTTTGATCGTCATGGAATTGTTACGCCCAGTGTAGGTCTGATGAACCCAAATCATTATCTCACCGTTGCAATTTGGTATCTTTTCTCGCATAGAAAATTATGGAATCCAGAACTGGGTATTGGCAAAACATTGGTGTCAAGTTCAATGATTGACCGCGTTGTCACGTCCCTTGAGAAAACGGTGACAGAAGTTCCTGTTGGTTTTAAATGGTTTGTCAATGGTCTGTATCAAGGCAGTCTTGGTTTTGGAGGAGAAGAGAGTGCGGGCGCCTCTTTTCTCCGTAAAGACGGGTCTGTCTGGTCGACGGATAAAGACGGTATTATTTTAAATCTGCTTGCTGCTGAGATCAAGGCTAAACTGGGTAAAGATCCAGGGGAGATCTATAAAGATTTTGAGCAGGAGTTTGGAAGGTCTTATTATGAACGTATTGATGTTAAGGCCACACCAGAACAAAAAGCAATTCTAAAAAATCTTACATCCGATAATGTAAATTCTAAATCACTTGCTGATGAAGTAATCAGCGGTATTTTCACCGAAGCTAGCGGGAATGGTGCGAAGATCGGAGGATTAAAGGTGCAAAGTGAAAATGGCTGGTTTGCCGCGCGTCCTTCAGGAACGGAAGATATTTATAAGGTTTATGCAGAGAGCTTTGTTTCACAAGCGCATCTAGAGAAGATTCAAGCAGAAGCAAAAGAGATAGTTCTTCTGGCGATCTCTTAGCCTTTATTCTACCAGTAAATACTAGGAATTAATTTTAAATCCACATTGAATACATAAGCTCAAAGTTTATGTATAATATATAATGACTTGAAAATAGAGTACACAGTTTTTCTATTTTTATGAAGGATGAGTATGAAGTTGATTCTTTTATTTTTATTGATATTCAATCCACTATATGCTGCACAGACAACCCTTTATCTTGGTACCTCTCATCACTCGCCTATTACCTCGTCAAATCAAGATGGGGTCATTGATTTGATTTTACAAGAACTTGCACAGCGTTTGGAGATTGAGATTATCATTGATCCAGTGGGATCAGGTGAAAGAGTCTTACTTAATGCAAATAACGGTGTAATCGATGGTGATGTGGGACGTGTATTGGGTTTAGAAAGACTCTATCCAAAT
>Ga0316207_10004588_pt1 | contig 11924 bp, 10 predicted proteins | sample 6weekpyrite_MG_FD_204943 | JGI IMG/M metagenome (GOLD analysis project Ga0316207, IMG submission 204943) | Microbial mat bacterial communities from mineral coupon in-situ incubated in ocean water Damariscotta River, Maine, United States -... | ecosystem: Environmental > Aquatic > Marine >... | reverse complement strand
CGACGCTGGATGAGCTGCGTCCGGCGGCCAATGGCCAGCCCTATGCCGAGCTGATCACCTATGTCACCGACAGGCCCGGTCATGACCAACGTTATGCTATCGATGCCAGCAAGATCGAACGCGAACTGGGCTGGAAGCCGCAGGAAAGCTTTGAAACCGGTCTGCGCAAGACGGTTGAGTGGTATATGGAAAAGGCCGACTGGTGGCGTGAGGTGACGGCGGCGGATTATCAGGGCGAACGACTGGGACTGGAGAAAAAGGCATGAGTGTGTCAGTGCGCCGCAAAGGCATCATCCTCGCTGGTGGTTCGGGCACACGCCTCTATCCGGTGACCCAGGCGGTGTCGAAACAGCTGATTCCGGTCTACGACAAACCGATGATCTACTACCCGCTGTCGGTGCTGATGCTGGCGGGGATTCGCGATATTCTGATTATCTCTACGCCGCAGGACACGCCGCGTTTTGAAATGTTGCTGGGTGATGGTTCGCAGTGGGGGCTGAATATTCAATATGAGGTTCAGGCCGAACCCGAGGGGCTGGCCCAGGCCTTTATCATCGGTCGTGAGTTTGTCGGCAACGACCCCAGCGCGCTGGTTCTGGGCGACAACATCTTTTATGGTCATGACCTTTCGGTGCAGCTGCAACAGGCTAATGCGCAGACCGATGGCGCAACCGTGTTTGCCTACATGGTCAGTGATCCTGAGCGTTATGGCGTGGTTGATTTTGACGATGTTGGTAAAGCAGTATCGTTGGAAGAAAAGCCTGCGCAGCCCAAGTCCAACTATGCCGTTACCGGGCTTTATTTTTACGATAACGACGTGGTGGAGATGGCGGCTGACCTGAAACCATCACCCCGTGGTGAGCTGGAAATCACCGATATCAACAAGATCTATCTGGAACAAAAACGCCTGCATGTAGAGCGTTTCAGTCGTGGCCTGGCCTGGTTGGACACCGGTACTCATAGTTCTCTGCTTGAGGCCTCGCTGTTTATCGAGACCATCGAAAAACGTCAGGGATTGAAGATCTCCTGCCCGGAAGAGATTGCCTATCGTATGAGTTTCATTGATGCGCAGCAACTTGAAACGCTGGCAGCACCGTTGCAAAAGAGCGGTTACGGCGAATATTTGATGCGCGTATTACACGAGAAAATGTGGTCATGAATGTAATTGAAACAGAAATCCCGGATCTGCTGATCATCGAACCCAAGGTGTTTGGTGATGATAGAGGCTTTTTCTTTGAGAGTTTTAACGCCCGGGCCTTTGCCGAACAGACCGGCGTGCAGGACTCATTTGTCCAGGATAATCATTCCCGCTCCGCCAAGGGGGTGTTGCGCGGTCTGCATTATCAGATCCAGCAGCCACAGGGCAAATTGGTGCGTGCGGTTGAAGGTGAAATCTATGATGCGGTGGTGGATGTGCGTCGTTCATCGCCAACCTTTGGCAAGTGGTTTGGCTTGACGCTGTCGGCTGAGAACAAACGTCAGCTGTGGGTGCCGGCCGGTTTTGCCCATGGCTTTGTGGTCACCAGTGACTATGCCGAGGTGCTGTACAAGACCACCGATTATTGGGCACCCGAGCATGAACGTTCGATTATCTGGAATGACCCTGCGTTGGGCATTGACTGGCCGCTGGATGGTGAGCCGCTGTTGTCGGCCAAGGACAAGGCCGGGGTACCCCTGGCCGAGGCCGAGGTGTTTGCCTGATGCGGATTTTAGTCACGGGCGGTAACGGTCAGGTGGGTTATGAGCTGCGCCGTGTTTTGGCGCCGTTGGGTGAAGTCATCGCCCCTGGCCGTGATCGGTGCGACATGGCCAGCGCCGACAGTGTGCGGGCCTGTATCCGTGAGATCAAACCTGGTCTGATCGTTAATGCCGCCGCCTATACGGCGGTGGATAAGGCGGAGCAGGAGCCGGACCTGGCCATGGCCGTGAATGGCATTGCCCCTGGGGTGATGGCGGAAGAGGCCAATAGCCTGGGCGCGGCCCTAATCCATTATTCCACTGATTACGTCTTTGATGGTAGCAAGGGGGACGGCAGCAAGGGCGCACCTTATGTTGAGGATGATGCCGCTTGCCCCATCAATGTCTATGGTGAGACCAAGTGGGCTGGCGAAGAGGCGGTCAGGAATGTTGCCAAGCGCTATCTGATCCTGCGTACCAGCTGGGTCTACGGTGTCCGTGGACACAACTTTTTGTTGACCATCCGCCGCCTGGCCAAAGAGCGGCAGGAACTGAATATCGTCGCCGATCAGTTCGGCAGTCCGACCTGGAGTCGTTTGATCGCCGAAACCACAGGCTTGATTATTGCCCACAGTGCGGGACATCAGGGTGAGTTGTTAGCCGATTGTGCCGGCACTTATCACCTGACCTCCAGCGGTCAAACCAGCTGGCATGGTTTTGCCAGGGCGCTGCTGGAGCTGGATCCGGACAAGTCCTCGCACCAACTTGAAACCCTGGGTGCGATCAATACCGAGCAATATCCGACCCCGGCTCAGCGGCCAAAATATTCAGTTCTGAACAACGGCAAGCTGGCGCGGCAGTTCGGTTTGCGGATGCCTGACTGGCATGACTGCCTGGAGCTGGCCTCGGCTGGATAGGGGGTTGCTGGTGTCTTTCAAGGATGGCGGGCATTGGGTAAAGCGCGCCATGCTTGTTTTGGTCTTATGTCTTATTCAGCCGTGTGCCATAGCCGACACGATTCAGGCTAATCCGCAAAACTATCGCCAACTATTAAAAACGCTGCAGGCCGGTGATTCCCTGTTGCTGGCGCCGGGCCTGTATCAAAATGGCCTGCCTGTCCATCAACTATTGGGCAGGTCGGGCCAAGTCATCACCATTGCTGCTGTTGATCCGCAACAGCCGCCAGTGTTTCAGGCCCGTCGTGGTCACAACACAGTTAGTATCATCGACTCTGCCTACGTCACTATCCGTGACCTTGTGCTCGATGGCAGAAACCTGCCTGTGGGCGCGGTGAAGGCCGAGGGGCATGCTCACTGGGCGCATCACATCACCCTTGAGGGGCTAGTGATCCGCGGTCATGGCAATAATCAGCAGACGGTGGCAATTTCGACTAAGTGCCCGACCTGGGATTGGCTGATTAGGGGCAATGTGATTGAGGGCGCTGGCACGGGGATTTATCTGGGCAATTCCGATGGCAGTGATGCCTTTGTCGGTGGTGTGATCGAACATAACCTGATCATCAATACCCTGGGTTATAACCTGCAGATCAAGCACCAGAAGACAAGAGAGGCGGTTGCCGGGATGCCGGAAGCGCGGCGCATCACCACCATTCGTCACAATGTCTTTAGCAAGGCGAAGGGCAGTGGTCTGCCTGAGATGGCCCGGCCCAATGTGCTGGTGGGACACTGGCCTTTAACGGGGGCCGGCCAGGATGATTTGTATCAGGTCTATGGCAATGTCTTTTATCAGAATCCTAACGAGGCGCTTTTTCAGGGGGAAGGCAATGTTGGCTTTTACAATAATCTGCTGGTGAACCAGTCTGGCGATGGAGTGCATATTCAGCCGCATAATGACGTGCCGCGCAATATTGATGTCTTTAACAATACGGTCATTGCTGCTGGTCACGGCATTATTATCAGAAAGCCGAAGGCTGATGTGCAGAAGCTGGTCGCTGAGTATCCACAATGGGTGCAGGCAAATGCGGTGTTTGCCACCGTTCCAGTCACTGCTGATCGAAAAAGTGGCAATATCACAGGGCAGCTGGCCTCTGCCCGAGACTACCTGAACAAGCCGCTGGCAAAGTTAGGTGAGCTGGATTTGCGGCCAAAAACATCAATGGTGGCCAGGTTTGCCCCGATTCCGGTGCAGAAGTACACGGCATGGAATCAGGATTTTAATGGCAATCCGCATCAGGTCGGTGAGGTTGGGGCATACGCCGCGAAACAGATGAAAAATTATTGGGTGCCCAGACTTGAACTGAAGCCCGTGTCTTTGTCGGATTAATGTTGTCATTTTTTTGGCTAGACTGGATTACTTGGTTATTTGCTTGATTAGTTGTTACGCAGGAGGCGGTGCTATCTAGGCCTGATCGGGTGTATTATTAGTTTTTGAATTTTCAATGACGGGGTTAAGTGATGATGAAATTACCAATGATTGCCGGTGCGATTGTGTTGGCGTTTGTTGCTGAGGGGGCGATGGCAGCGTGTTCCGCTCCTGCGGCCAGTCAGGTTAAAAACGGTGATGTTACGACTTTGTTGAGTGGCAATACGGTGTGTGCAAGCCGTGCTGGAGACACCTGGCAGGAAGAGCACCATACTGACTTAACGCTTTGGGATTATAAAATGGGTGACGGTCATGCCGTTGATCCCAGGAAACAGCTTGGAAACTGGGCAGTTACAGGGACAGGCGCTGGCACCAGTGTTGTTTATACCTATACTGGCGGTAGCACATATACCTATGAAGTATGGGATAACGGCGGCGGAAGTTACAGCTTTTGTGAAGCAGGTGCTGTAAATCTCGATTTTACTTTGGCGGCGACAGTTGCCGGGACTAAAGTTTGTCCTTGATAGTTATTAATTATTGAGCTGAAACAATACCTTCAGCGGTAATCTGTATTTGTGTTTTACGTTTCCCTCGCACCACACAGCTGGTCTGGCCACCCTCTTGAGAACAATGAATCGAGGGGGTGGCTTCAGACCAATCTTTTTGCAGTCCCACGGCAATCAGGAAATAATCTGTTTGTGACGCCGCCATCGGGCTGATTTCAATCCGCCAGTTGCCTGCTTCAGCCCTTTTGCCTGCGCGTTTTAATGCCTTGTAAATATCTCCGTTGTTGTCGTAATTTTTACCGTCGACCCAAAACTCCTTGCCTGGTCCGCCTATGGCAGTGACTTGCGCCTGGTGTGGCAGTAACACACTGCCGTTGAGTATGCCGCTGTTATGTTTGGACTGTTTTTCTGCCAAGGGGCTGATGAGAAACTGGCCGGTAACAGGTAGCAGGGGCTGTTCCTGAAAATGGATTAACCAGCGACTGATCAATGTCGGGTCGGTTTTGTCTATGCTGTCGTAGACCAGAAACAGGTCATTGATGCGGTCATAGATAACGCTGCGCAGATAGCGTTTGACACGCGCTGTGCGGCTGGAGAGGGTGCCTTCGCCGGAAAATCTGTTGTTGTAGGCGGCAGTGATATCGGCGCTGATGCGGACGATATTGTTTTGATCCGAATATTCGATGATCTTGCCAGTGTGGTAGAGGTCGCGCTTGGCCTGCCACTCGTTAATATCCAGCGGATGGGGATAGAGCTCCATGTTGCCACCGATGCGTCGCTGGCCACCATCATTGGCGATTGGCCGTGGTGCCTTGTTGAACTCGTTGTTGGAGATGGCAGCGGCTTCAGCGGGATCGGTGATGGTAGCGACGTTGTGGGCGATGGTCTGATAGGCATAGTTGAGGTGATGATCTGAACCGTACTTGTAATATAGGCCGCTGTCGATAGCCAGAGGGCCTGCTTTATAGAGTGTGAAACTGCCCTGGTCGAGATGGCTGAAGGATGAGTAGTTGTCGCCGGCCTTGAAGGTGATGTAGCTGGCATCAGCCCCCCAGCCACTGCGCATCACCACCAGACCGATGCCGTCGAAGTGTTTGCTTAGTGGCAGCTGTGCTGCAGCATTGACATCGTAGAGGTTGTTGTCGGACAGCGGTCCCCAGGGCCAGCTGGTGGGCACAGGTTTCCTGGGCGCTGGTGTCAGACTGTAGGCGGCGGCATGACGGAATTCCAGTGCCAGTGCGCGACGGTCAGAGGCATCACGGTTGAATGAGCCGCTATCGCCCAGGCGCATCTGAGTGCCATCGGGACGGGTTCGATAAACCAGAAAGTCGAGAAAGCCGCCGATGCCGGAATCGGTCTTGAAAAAATCCTCGCCGGTGGCGCTGCGCCACATGTTGGGCAGTTGATAAATGGCCTGGCCAATGCCGCTGCTGGTGATGTCGGCACCCTCATGCCAGCCGCCGTTTTTACCCATCACCTGGCGCCAGACCGGCAGGATGCGGTTTAACCACAGGTCTGCGCTGTAGGCCATTACCGGCTCGCCGCGCGGGTCGTCCTGATAGAGGGCGAAACTGCAGGCCATCAGCGCCTGGGCAGGACCACCGTAGAGTTTGGCGTTATAGGGTGAGAACTGGCCGCTGCGGATGACTTCGATCAGGTAGTTGCAGCCGTGCGCCAGTTTATCTTGCAGTTGCTGGCGTTGTGTTTCACTCCAGTAGGGGTGTAGCCAGTCATAGGCCTGGGCCAGGATTTTGACTTGTTTGTGGCCGCGCCAGTTTAATTTCATCTCCATGAGTCGTTTTGACATCAGTTCCAGGTCCTGGCTGCCGGGTTCGAGATAGGCCATTAGAGTGGCGGCGTCGAGTTTGCCTTTGCCGCCCTTGGCCTGTCGACGCCTTTCTTCCAGAAACTTCGGATTTTCGTTGCTTAGACGGATGAAATCAGCCGTTGTCGGTGCGGGCAGGCGTGGGTGTTGCAAACGAAAATCTGGCAGTGAAGCGGGAGGCAGGGATTCAGGTGTTGGGTTTACACGTTTGACCTGTGCCATTACCACAGCCTCTGAGTCGGCGTTCTGCTGGATCAAACCCAGGCCAATAACCCCGAAAATCAGAGTTATCAGGCCAGCGCCAATGAGTGCCTTGCGCGGGATATGCAGCTCGCTTGGTTTGCCGCGGGAGTTATCTTGGATACGGTTATTAGTGGTGGGCGCGCGAACGCACTCCGCCAGCCACTGGCTCAGACGCTGACCTGACCAGGCGGCGGCTAGGGCGATGAGGATGTTGGTGAAATCGGGGTGGGAGCTGGCAAGAAACAGTTTGCCTGTCTCAATGATTAAGGCCGTGACGGCGGTGGTTACTAGCAGATTGAACACAGGTGGGCGGCGTAGCGGGGTGGCGCCACTGGCATGCCAGAGCCAGAAACCGATGCCTAAGGGTAAGTAAACGGCGGTCTGGGCAATCAGGCTGGCCACCGCTTCGGTCTCGGTGGTGAAGTAGTGATAATAAAGGGGCAGGTAACGCTGGCTGTCGAGGTTGTTGCGCAGTATCTCCAGGTCGCCCCAGGAGGCGCTGGCCCAGCTATTGAGCAGGGCGGCAAGCCCAAGGTAGGGGATTAGCGCCAGCAACAGTGCCGGCCTAATCTTGTCGGCGTGATATTGGGCCAGCTGCGGTGAGGGTGGATTTCGCAACCAAACCCCCAGGCAGATGCCGGTCAGCTTGGCCAGGCTGGCGCTGAAGGTGCTGACGCCCGAGGCAACCAGAAATTGTCCGGCCTCGATACTCAGGCCTATTGCGGCGGCGATGAAAAATACCTTGGCGCGATTGCTGTGCTGCTGTTTCAGCAGGTGTGCCAGCAACAAACCCAGTGGCAGCGCCGCGACTGCTTCGGCCAGCCACTGGCTGCTGCAACGGATGATTGAGCCGCAGCTATTGAAACCCCAGCCGTAGTTTCCTTGTGATAGTTTCCATTGCAACTCAGACGTCGATAACACAAAGTCATAGGGAAACAGCGCCAGTCCAAGATAGGCAAGGGCATAGAGTGTTAGCCCGGCTGTGAGAGCCGAGTGGCCCGGACGTAATATGGCCGAAGTCAGTGTTGCCAGTCGAGAGTGGCTGAATGACCAAAGTACCAGGCCCAGCAGTGTGCCAATGCTTTCGGCAATCAGGTCATTGATAGAGACCGTGCGCGGGGCGAAGAAAATTTGTGTGAACTCGACGCCTGCCGCGAGCGTTAGTCCTAGTGTTGCCGAAATGAGTAGTGCAAGAAGACGGGGTAACCAGCGCAACTGATTTAGCCACATCATGCCAAGATAGGCGAGCGGGATGTAAATCAGGATGTTGGCAATCCAATCGGCGCGTGACACCACGCCAAGGTTTAAGTATTGAATGTGGCGAAACTTGTCGATCGCTTCGGCCAGCGTGTGTGGCCGTACTTCAAACGGCATCAGGCTGCCGTAAACAATCAAACTTGCCCAGGCAAACCAGAACAAAAAGTAGCGGCTGGAATTGTGAGGCATTAGTTCGCTATTCGTCAGTATGCTGCTGTGTCGTCTAGAGGCTATGAACTGGGAGGGGCAGCTTACAATTCTTCGTATTCTGGCTGTAGTTCTGAACCCATCTCAGTTTCTGTTTCAGGTGCTTCTGCTTCTATGGGTTCGTCGTTGTAACGCTTGAAGATAACGACCTTGTCGCTGGCCTCGACTTGCACCAGTTTCAGGCACTCGCCTTTCTCGGCCGAGTGCTTGGTCAGTTCACCAATCTCGCAGCGATCGGCGCCATGTACCCTGATGTATTTGATCTCTTCGCAGGACATGCCGGAGAAGGTGATTTCTTTGAAACCTTCATTGGTGGGTTTGAGGTGTTGGAAACCCTTGGTGACGGTGTCGTAGAGTATGTCTTCCTGATTATGCGCCGAGAATCTGAAGACAATGCTGGTTATTTTGTCAGCCAGGCCGTTGTCAAGCTTCAGTCCCAGGCGGCAGTAGTTGTCGCCACCACGTATATTTGCAACCGTTAGGTGGGCATATCTGGTATCAGGTTGTTTGGTTTCGATGTATTGCCAGGTGTTATCATTTTTCAATAACACGCTTTTGCCATTGATGGTGATGGCTTCGATGTCGGCCAGAGCGCTATTGCCTGCTAGTATGAAGAATAGGGCAATAAGGGTTGAATTTATGTTTTTCATGGCTGCCTGACGGGGTTGCTTTAACGACTTGTGTCTACAATGAGGTTTCATTATATGCTGCCTAAAGTTTTCAGCAAACTTATGCTAAATCTGTTTACGCTGTGGATGATATTTGCTACTGGTATTCAGGTGTCATTGGCGGCTGATTATTCCGATATTATTGCCAGGGTGAAGCCAAGTGTGGTTGCACTAGGCAATTACCAGCCCCTGCGTCAGCCGGCGGTTCGGTTTGTTGGTACCGGTTTTGTCGTCGCTGATGGTCGACACATCATCACCAACGCCCATAATATCCCCGAATTTCTTGATCCGGATAAAAAAGAGAGCCTGGTGGTAATTGTGCCAGGCGAAGATCGAAAAAAGATTCGTCTTGCTACTGTAATCAAAAAAGACAAACAGCACGATGTGGCCCTGCTCAGGTTCTCTGACTCAGCCTTAACACCTTTAGCTTTAGGAAATGGCTCTGCCGTCAGGGAAGGGCAGGAATATTTAATGAGCGGTTTTCCTATTGGTTCAGTGCTGGGCTATCACGTTGTCACTCATAAGACCATGGTCTCGGCCATTACCCCAGCGGTGCAGCCGGTTAATAATTCCAGGCAGCTTAAGCCGCAACTGATCAAGCGCATGCTGACCGCGTTTAAGGTGTTTCAGTTGGATGCCATTGCCTATCCTGGCAACAGTGGTAGCCCGGTTTATAACACTGAAACAGGTGAGGTGATCGGTGTTTTGAATAGCGTGTTCGTGAAGGATACCAAGGAGAGCGTACTCGAGAGACCCAGCGGTATCTCCTATGCCATTCCTGTGTCTTTTGCGCAGGAATTGTTGCGTCAGGCAGGACTGATAAGCAAACGTTAATCTTTGCCTGCTAGAATTCAGTTTGACCTTCCGGGTAGAGGTTGATATAAAAAGTTAGTCTTTATTGAAAGACCTTCGGGGAGAACAGACCTAGTCAAGCTAGGGGGGAGAGTATATGAAGTTGGTAACAGGCAAGATGCGTTTGTTGATTGCAGCAGTAGCGTTGGGAGGCTTTACTGTTGGGGCACAAGCAGCACCGATTGGTGATGCGGTTGCCGGTGAGGGGAAAGCCGGTTTGTGTGGTGGTTGTCATGGTTTTGATGGCAATAGTGAGGATGCCACTTATCCACGTTTGGCTGGCCAATATGCCGGTTATATCGTCAAACAGGTTAAGGACTTTCAGAAAGGTCATCGTACCAATAATGACACCATGGCAGGGATGGCAGCGATGGTGGGTTCAGATCAGGATGCCAAGGATATCGGTGCTTTCTATGCAACTCAGAAGATCAAAGGTGCTTTAACAAAAGCAGACAAGAAGGTCGCAGCTGCAGGGGAGAAGATTTTTCGTGAGGGGAATGCCAAGACAGGTGTATATGGTTGTATCAACTGTCATGGCGAAAAGGGAATGGGGATGTCGGCAAAGGTTTCAACCTTTCCAGTGATTGGTGGCCAGCATCGTGCTTATTTGGTGAAACAGTTGACTGAGTTTCGCGACGGTGGTCGAGCTAATGATCCAGCAGGTATGATGGTGGGTGTTGCTAAAAATATGACTGATAAAGAGATTGAGGCAGTGGCTGAGTATCTTTCAGCGCAAATGTAAAATTATAAGAAGCTGGATTTAAAGAGCGGACTTCGGTCCGCTTTTTTTATGCCTGTGTTTTGTCTTTATGAAAACTGATTAAGTGGTCGGCGTTAATACGGATGCCAACGCGGGTGCCGATGGGATGGTCGTCATGGCTGGGAAAGAGTGATAAGACCTGATTACCCGTTGGCAGCTTTAATGTGTAAAGCACGGTAGCGCCTTTAAAGGCCTTGTGGGTGATCTCGGCAGTGAGTCTGCTGTTTGGGTCGGGGACAATGTCATCGGGGCGTAACAGTACTTCTACTTCCGTGCCGGCAGGCCATGGATAGGCGCGGTCACCTTGAATGACCCCCACTTCGGTTTCAACTGCATTGGGTGATATCAGGCGACCATCAATAAAGACCCCCTGACCGATAAAGTCTGCGACAAAGCGGTTGGCTGGTTCATGGTAAAGATTAAACGGTGTGTCCCATTGCAGAATGCGGCCATCTTTCATGATGCCGACCATGTCGCCGAGGGCAAAGGCCTCGTGCTGGTCATGGGTCACCAAGACGGCGGCGATGCCTTGTTGCTTGAGTATGTCACGTACCTCCAGGCCGAGGCGTTCACGCAGTTCCACATCCAGATTAGAAAATGGTTCATCCATCAGGATCAGGTCCGGCTTGGCCGCCAGGGCACGGGCCAGAGCGATACGTTGTTGCTGACCGCCGGAAAGTTCATGCGGATATCTATCGGCATAACCGGCCAGGCCTACGACTTCCAGCAGTTGTTCGGCGATTTGACGTTTTTCTGCCTTTGACTTGCCCTTCAAGGCGAAACTGGTATTGCTGGCGACATCCAAATGCGGGAACAAGGCATAGTCCTGAAACACCATCCCCAGTCCACGTTTTTCTGCTGCCAGGGTAAAGCCCGGTTTTGATATTATTTCACCATGTTTACAGATTTCACCGCCATAGAGTGGTTCAAAACCGGCAATGCTACGCAGCACTGTGGTCTTACCACAGCCGCTTTGGCCCAATAGACAGACCATTGAGCCGGGCTTGATGTGGAATGACAGATCCTTAACAACGGCATTGTCGTCGTAACGACATTCGATGTTGTTGAGGCTGAGTAAGGGTTCCATAAAACTACGTCGATTTAGTTGCCGGTCAGCAGGAATTCTAGCAAGGCCTTTTGTGAATGCAGGCGATTGCCCGCTTCGTCCCAGACCACACTTTGCGAACTTTCCAGTACCTCCTCAGAGACTTCTTCGTCACGATGGGCCGGCAGGCAGTGCATGAACAGGGCATCTGGTTTGGCCAGCTGCATCAGTTCACTGTTGACCTGGTAATCAGCAAAGGCCTTGATACGTTTGTTGCTTTCTTCTTCCTGACCCATGCTGGCCCAGACATCGGTGACAATAAGATCGGCATCTTGGCAGGCTTCAACCGGGCTGGCAGTCATGTAAGCATGCTCACCAGCAGCGCTGAGCAGTTCACTATCAGGTAGATAACCCTCCGGTGCGGCAATGGCGAGTTGGAAATCAAACTGACGCGCGGCGTCAATGTAGGAGTGGCACATATTGTTGCCGTCACCAATCCAGACCACCTTCTTGTCTTTGATGTTGCCGCGATGCTCGAAATAGGTTTGCATGTCGGCCAGTA
>Ga0316207_10004587_pt1 | contig 11926 bp, 10 predicted proteins | sample 6weekpyrite_MG_FD_204943 | JGI IMG/M metagenome (GOLD analysis project Ga0316207, IMG submission 204943) | Microbial mat bacterial communities from mineral coupon in-situ incubated in ocean water Damariscotta River, Maine, United States -... | ecosystem: Environmental > Aquatic > Marine >... | reverse complement strand
TGTAAACATTGATGTCCTCGCTAACGATACGGATGTTGATACGAAGTCGCCTGTTGCTTCAGTCACTCAAGGAACTAATGGAACTGTTGTGATTGAAGCTGATGGAACATTGACCTATACTCCAAATGCTAACTTCAACGGAACAGATAGCTTTACCTATACAAATGTAGAAGGAAATACAGCTACGGTTACAGTTACTGTGAATGCCGTTGATGATCCAACAACAGTAGTCAATGACACGGTCTCAACTAACGAAGATACAGCTGTGAACATTGATGTTCTAGCTAACGATACGGATGTTGATACGAAGTCACCTGTTGCTTCTGTAACGCAAGGAACTAATGGAACCGTTGTGATTGAAGCGGATGGAACAGTAACGTATACTCCAAATTCGAACTTCAATGGTACCGATACTTTTACTTATACAAATGTAGAAGGCAATACAGCTACGGTGACTGTAACTGTCAATGCAGTTGATGATCCAACAACAGTAGTCAATGACGCAGTAAGTACCAATGAAGATACAGCTGTAAACATTGATGTCCTTGCTAACGATACGGATGTTGATACGAAGTCGCCTGTTGCTTCAGTCACTCAAGGAACTAATGGAACTGTTGTGATTGAAGCAGATGGGACATTGACCTATACGCCAAATGCCAACTTCAACGGAACAGATACCTTTACTTATACTAACGTTGAAGGCAATACAGCTACGGTAACTGTAACTGTTAATGCAGTTGATGATCCTACAACAGTAGCCAATGACACAGTGAGTACTAATGAAGATACTGCAGTAGATATCAATGTACTTGCTAACGATACAGATATTGATGGGAATAATGCCACTTTAGTCTCTGCTACCAATGGAAGTAATGGAACAACCTCTGTTAATACAGCTACTGGAATCATTACTTATATTCCAAATGCTAACTTCAACGGAACCGATACTTTCACTTACACTAATTCTCAAGGTAATACAGCCACTGTCACGGTCACTGTCAATGCCGTAGATGACAACACCCTTGTCATTGCAGATACTGCAAGTACTAATGAAGATACTGCAGTAGATATCAATGTTCTTGCTAATGACACAGATATTGATGGGAATAATGCCACTTTAGTCTCTGCTACCAATGGAAGTAATGGAACAACCTCGGTTGATACAGTGACTGGTATAGTCACCTATACACCTAATGCTAACTTTAACGGAACGGACACCTTCACCTATACTAATTCTCAGGGTAATACCCAAATAGTGACAGTTACAGTCAATGCAGTTGATGATCCTACAACAGTAGTAAATGATGCAGTAAGTACAAATGAAGATACAGCTATTAACATTGATGTCCTTGCTAACGATACGGATGTTGATACGAAGTCACCTGTTGCTTCAGTCACTCAAGGAGCCAACGGAACCGTTGTAATTGAAGCTGATGGAACATTGACCTATACGCCTAATGCTAACTTCAACGGAACAGATAGCTTTACCTATACAAATGTTGAGGGAAATACTGCAACTGTTACAGTTACTGTCAATGCAATAAATGATGTCACAACAGTAGTTAATGACACAATCTCAACCAATGAAGATACAGCTACCAACATTGATGTGCTTGCTAACGATACCGACGTAGATACGAAGTCACCCGTTGCTTCTGTAACGCAAGGTACTAACGGAACTGTTGTTATTGAAGCTGATGGCACACTTACCTATACGCCTAATGCTAACTTTAATGGAAGTGATAGCTTTACTTACACTAACGTTGAAGGTAATACGGCTACTGTATCAGTCACTGTTAATGCGGTTGATGATCCTACTCAGCTTGTTGAAGACACCATGCAAATTGTTATGAATGATTCTATTAGTATGAATGTACTTGCAAACGATATAGATATTGATGGTTCACCTGCTAGCTTAGTCTCTGTTAGCAATGCTCAACATGGAACTACCAGTTTTGATTCAGCAACAGGCATGATTACCTATACACCAGATGCAAATTATATTGGTACGGACACCTTTTCCTACACCAATAGTGAGGGCAATAGCATGCAAGTTAATGTTCTTGTTAAAGCTGAACCTGTCCAACCGCCACAAGAAGATAATCCCCTTCCTCCTGAGAGCAATCCAGAGGATGAGCCAAATACTCCTACTAATGACAACAACGATCCTGTAAATGAAGAGCCTCAAGATGAGTTTACACTTATTCAAACGAACTTAGAACAAAACATAATAACCCCACCTAATGAGACCTTGATTGCAGAAGATGAAACGCCTAGTTTCACCCTACTTAACGACGTCTCTAGTTATCATACAGCTAATACTTCTCAAGCTACTCAAACACATCTACCACAAGCACTGAGTGTGAATGAATTAAATGAAGAGATTTTAAACACCCATACCCAAGCTTTATATTTAGAACAAGACCTTGATCAGATGTATGCTGAACTCGAAGAGACCTTTAAAGAACAAGAAGACGAACACTCTTTAAAAGTCGAAGCAGCCACAGGCTTTGGGATCTCTCTAACAGCCGGCTTTGTCGCTTGGACATTGCGTTCAGGAGCCCTCTTGGCGAGTCTCTTTTCAGCCATGCCAATTTGGCGTGATTTTGATCCTATTTCTATTTTATCCTCAAAGGATAAGAAAGACAAGTCTCAAACAGAGTCAACTTCAACACCATCACAAGATTCTAATAACCTAAGTAATGATCAAAAGGCTGAAGAAATTTTTGATGCCCATAAAGAAGCCGTTTAGGATGAAGTTTTTTAACGTCTCTCCTCTTGTTCGTATCACCCTCGGTTTAATCATGCTCACACTGAGTCTTATCCTTATTGGTGACATGTTAGGCCTGATTCCTAATGCCAATCAGAATCAACTTGATTACCGAAAGTCTATCTCTGAGTCCTTAGCGATACAGCTCTCTGTCACAGTAGAGAGACAAAACCAAAAAGAGCTAGAATGGTTACTGGGCACCATTGTTAAGAGAAATAAAAGCATTCGTTCTCTTGGTCTCAAAAAGTATCATCAAACACTTCTAGCACAAACTTCACAACACCAAGAGTCTTGGCAACTTAAAGAAGATGAGCATTCTAACCTTAATCAACTCAATGTTCCTTTATATGCTCACCAACAAAGGTGGGGAACACTTCAGGTCAACTTTGAACCCGAAAAGACAAGTCTCAAAGAACTACTTACGCAACCATCATTAATCTCAATGCTCCTGTTTATTCTGGTCTTTGGTCTGCTCTTGTACTGGCTCTTTCTCAAGCGTGTTCTCAGTGAACTTGATCCAAGTTCAGTTGTTCCAGACAGGGTTAGGTCTGCTTTTGACATCCTCACTGAGGGTCTTATTATGTTAGATACCAGTGAACGTATTATCTTGGTCAACACCTCTTTTGAAAAGATTTCAGGTATCAAGAGTAAAGAGCTTATAGGAAAAAACATCTCCTCTTTAAATTGGGAACTCCAAGAGGATAAGATGGGCCTTATGCAACAGAAGTTTCCATGGAGTCTTCTTTTTGAAAATAAGCAGACCCCTCCAAGCAGTTCTATAAAGTTTAAAACAGCCTACCAAGAACTACACACCTTTGAGCTTAACATCGCGCCCATTAAAGCACCCGATCAAAGTTTTAAAGGCGCTATTGTTACCATTGATGATGTTACTGAACTTGAAAAAAAGAACAGTGAACTTGCACGTATTTTAAGTAAACTAGAAACAAGTCAAACTGAAATTGAGCGTCAAAACCTTGAACTCATCGAGTTAGCAACAAAAGACCCACTTACCCACCTTCTTAACCGTCGTTCCCTTTTTCAAAGTATGGACAACATCTTTCTTGAAGCTCAAAATGACGGGGGCATTGTCTCATGTTTAATGCTTGATATTGACCATTTTAAATCTGTTAATGACACCCTTGGACATGCGGCTGGAGATATTGTTATCAAAGCCTTTGCTGATATTATTTCTGAAACTATCCGTGAAGTCGATGTTGTTGGTCGCTACGGAGGTGAAGAGTTTGTTGTGGCCCTTCCTGGCTTAGATGAACTTGAAGCAGCAAAGATAGCAGATGATATACGTCTTCGTATTATGAAAAGAAGTTTTCAAGAGATCTCGCCTGATCTTCAAGTCACCTCGAGTTTTGGTGTGGCCAGTACAATCAACGATTTATGGATACCAACAAAGGTTGTTGATCTTGCCGATCAAGCCTTATATGTTGCCAAAACCTCAGGCAGAAACCGTGTTGTTTGTTATTCTCAAATAGAACAAGACCATACCGCAGATGTTGAGATTGTCAAACAAGAGCTACCTGAGCAAAAAGAGGAGCAAAACATCGTGGAAGAGGCCACACCTTCAAGCCTTTTACAAGAGGAGTTAAGCTGTGGTACGGCCCATAGCCTTATTGTTGATCGCCTTGCTCAAGCTATTAAACTTGCAGATAGAAATAAGAGTAATGTTATCATCTTAACCATTTACATTGATACCCTCCAAGTCATTAACAACACCTTTGGCTACCATGTCGCGAGTAAATTACGCCAAACTGCCTTGCAACGCTTAAAAGAGATCTTTAGAGATACCGACTTTATACTTCCAGAACACAATATCTCACTCTCTTCTGCACAAGATGGTAACTTTATTGCTATTTTAAATAACATAGAACAAACCGCGCTAAGTACATGGATTTTAAAACGTATGCTAAAAGCATTAAGCCAAGCCATCAACATTGATGGGCATGAGATTGTAATGACTGCCAATGTTGGAGGAAGTGTCTATCCGACCGATACTCTCGATCAAGAGACCTTATTAACCTACAGTAAAATCGCCTTACAACAAAGCATGAATGAGGGACGAGGTAACTTTAGTTTTTACAATACCAAAATCAACCAAATCAGTAAAGAACAGCTTTATATTGAATCGCAACTGCACCTTGCACTTGAAAGAGATGAGCTCTATATTGAGTATCAACCTATTATCAATATGAAAACAGGTGAAACTCAAAAGCTAGAGGCATTACTACGATGGAAGCATCCTGAACTGGGACAGGTATCTCCTGAAAACTTTATTTTAATTGCGGAACAATCAGGACTCATTAATCGTCTTGGCACATGGCTGATAGAACACGCTTCTAAACAGCTAAAAATTTGGCATGAGTCGGGATATGAGGCACTTCAAATGTCTATTAACCTCTCCACCGTACAGTTTAACCAAGAACATCTGGCCGAAGATATCATTCAGATTGTTCAACAAGTCGGTATCTCACCTGAGTCCATTGTCTTTGAACTTACAGAGACAAGTTTTATTAAAAATTTAGAGGAGTTAATCCACATCGTTAACTCCCTTCGTAAAGAAGGCTTTAGTATCGCAATTGATGATTTTGGGACAGGATACTCTGCGCTTAGTTACCTTAGAAAACTCCCTATCTCTTTTCTAAAAATTGATAAAAGTATGATAGACAATTTTCCTGATGATATTAATGATGTTTCTATTGTCAGTGGTCTTATCGGCTTAGCACATAATCTTGATATCGGTGTCATCGTTGAAGGTGTAGAGCATGAGAAACAACTCAATGCCCTGTATGATCTAAGCTGTGATGAAGTTCAAGGCTACCTCATTAGTCGTCCGCTTAATCCAAAAGAGATGTACAACTTTCTTGAGTCTAAACATAAACGAGTACAACTCACAAAAATGGCAAAAAACAGCTCTCCTTTAGAGATGAAAGGGCCCTCTTTAAGTGAACTTATCAACCCTCATCAATAGCTTGAGCCCACCTTATGCTATTATTAGCCCATAAAAAAGGGCATTATGACTTCACTCTACACACTGAAACTGACCACCATAGATAAGCAAGAGATTACACTTGAATCCTATAAGGGAAAAACCCTACTTATTGTCAATGTTGCTAGTCAATGCGGTTTTACCTCTCAGTACAAAGAACTTGAAGCCCTCTATCAGAAGTATAAAGACAAAGGACTAGTTATCTTGGGTTTTCCTTGTAATCAGTTTGGTTTTCAAGAGTCTGGAAGTAATGAAGAAATCGCTCAATTTTGTTCTGAAAACTATCAGGTAAGTTTTCCTCTGTTTAGTAAGATAAAAGTCAATGGGAAAGAGACACATCCTCTCTACCAATACCTTAAACAAGAGCAAAGAGGCATTTTGGGTACACGTGACATCAAATGGAACTTTACAAAATTTCTCATCTCTAAAGAGGGTGAGGTACTCAAACGCTTTGCTCCCGCACAAACGCCTTTTTCATGTGAAGAAGAAATTCTAAAAGTCTTATAAAAGTAATCTTACAGTAATCAAGTTTACTTATAATTTTCCTCATACAATTAGGGAAAACAGATGAAAATAATTTTAGTAAGCCTAGGCTTGTGTGCCACCCTCTTTGGCTCGAATGCTGAAGAGATATATGACAACTATTGTCTTAGCTGCCACAGTAAAACAGTGATGAAGTTCAAAGACTTTAAACGTGAAAAAGAGCGTTTTAATGCACCTCCGATGAACCTTGTCATTCAACGCCTCAAGAAGGTCATCAAGATCTCCCTAGGAGATGAAGATGCCAAACAAGCGGTAATCACAGCCTTTATTAAAGACTATGTGCTTTCACCTTCCATAGACAAGGGCTTATGCCGGGTAGAGTGTTTTGTTCAGTTTGGTGAAATGCCAAAGATGCAAGCTCCTCCAACACGTGAAGAGCTAAATGCCGTAGCGAACTGGGTGTATGAACGCTATTAAGTTCTACTTTGCTTCATCACTTTTTTAGACGACTTCTGCATCATGTTATAATGTGTAAAAAATAGGTACCATGCAAAAAATCACCTCATTTTTCACCCTTAAAGAACTTTCTACTGCCTTCATTATAGCCCTGTGCTTTTCTCTGTTTATCTATCTTTTTCATTACGATTTTGAGTTCTATCTTCTTAACACATTAACAGGTATATATGCTCTGTACCTGCTTATTATCTCTAATAGAAAAACCCTCTTTTTTACAGGTTTTTTCATTGGAATCTTTTGGTTTTACTGGATAGGATTTAGTTTTATTTATTATGATATGACCTGGGCGGTTCCTCTTGTTGGCTTAGGCTTTGCATTTATTTATGCCTTTATATTTTGGATTGTCTCATGGCCTTTAAATCCTCTACTTCGTGCATTAATGCTCTTTTTACTCACTTTTTTTGAACCCTTTGATTTTAACTGGTTGCAACCTGAACTTCTTTTTGTGCGTGCTTACTTTGGGATTGAGAAATGGCAATTTGCCCTTGTCTTACTCTCGCTTTCACTCTTTGTCTATTTTAAAGATAAAAAGCCTTATCTCTTTTTACTGCTTTTACTCCCTGCTCTTGATTTTCATGTTCCAACAACGCAGACCCTACCTATTGAAGTAGCATTAGTACAAACAAATCTTCATCAAGATGATAAATGGAACCCTTATTTACGTTCAGAAATTATTAAAGAGAACTTTCTTCACATCCAAAAAGCCATTGAAAAGAGGGCTCAGTTAGTCGTCTTACCCGAGTCTGTCTTTCCCCTGTTCTTAAACCATCATCCTGACCTTCTTGAGCGCCTTAAGCGTAAAAGCCATGAGATTGCTATTGTTACGGGAAGTCTGTATGAAGAGAAGGGGCACAATTTTAATGCCACCTACTTCTTTCAAAATGGGCAGATGCAAATTGCAAAGAAGATGATTTTAGTGCCTTTTGGAGAGTATATCCCGCTGCCTTCTTTTTTAGCGAAGCCTATCAACAGGGCTATATTTGGTGGAGCAGTGGACTATCTCAGTGCTTCTAAACCGAGTTATTTTGATATCAATGGCACCAGCTTTAAAAACGCTATCTGTTATGAAGCCACCTGTCATGAGCTCTTTGAAGACAGACCTAAGTACATGATAGCCATGAGTAATAATGCTTGGTTTATGCCCTCAATTGAACCTAGTATTCAAAGACTTTTAATGCAATTTTATGCTACGAAAAACAACACTATAATTTTACATTCCGCCAATCGTGCCGGTGGGGGATTTATCTATCCCTAAAAGTAACATTTAATCCCAAGCAAAATAGTAAAGTTTAACTCCTTTTTATCTTCTTCAAGCTATGATGCTTCTAACTTAGTAGATAGGAATCTTTATGAAGATAGCAAAAAATGTCACGGAGCTTATCGGTAATACACCGCTAGTAAGACTAAACAAAGCCTCTGAAGAGACAGGCTGTACTATTTTAGGTAAATGTGAATTTATGAATCCAACCTCTTCTGTCAAGGATAGAATTGGTTTTAACATGATTAACACGGCACTTGAAAATGGTACGATTAACCAAGACAGTACGATTATCGAACCCACCAGTGGAAACACCGGTATTGCGCTTGCTTCTGTCTGTGCAGCTTATAATCTAAAGTTGATTTTGACCATGCCTGAGTCGATGAGTATGGAGCGTCGTAACTTACTCAAGGCCTTAGGGGCAGAACTTGTGCTTACCCCAGCGCCTATGGGAATGAAGGGTGCTATTGAAAAAGCAGGTGAACTTAAAGAGAAGATAAGCAATTCACATATCCTTCAACAGTTTAACAACCCTGCTAACCCTGACATTCACCGTCGTACAACCGCTATTGAAATCTTAAATGACACCGATAAAAATCTTGATATCTTTGTTGCAGCAGTGGGGACAGGTGGTTCGATCACAGGTACAGCAGAGGTACTTCAAAAAGAGATTGCTAACCTTCAAGTCTTTGCAGTGGAGCCTAGTGATTCACCTATCCTCTCAGGAGGTAAACCAGGACCGCATAAGATCCAAGGTATTGGTGCGGGTTTTATTCCTGAAAACCTTAACACCCAAGTTTATGGCGAAGTCATTCAAGTCAGTAATGAAGAGGCAATGAGCACGGCTAAGGCCCTTGCAAAAGCTGAGGGACTACTCGTAGGTATCTCAGCGGGTGCCAATGTATTTGCTGCTAAACAAGTCGCTTCTCGTCCGGAGAACAAAGGCAAAACTATCGTTACCATCCTTTGTGATACGGGTGAGCGTTATCTCTCAACTGCACTCTTTTCAGACGAGTAGTGCAAACACTTCTAGAGACCATCAAATGCCTTGATGGTCGCGCGCTTCATCTTCCATACCATCAAAAACGCATCCAGGACTCTTTAAAAAAACTAGGTATTAACACCTCTATAAAACTTTTACTTACTCCACCTACACAAGGCCTATATCGTTGTCGTGTGCTTTATAATGAAAAAATAAATAAGATCGAGTATCTCCCCTATAAAATGACACTACCACAGCACTTTAAGCTAATGCACTCTAACATCAACTATGATTTAAAGTATGAAAATCGAGATGAGCTTAATGCACTAATGCAAAACAAAGAGAATGCAGATGAGATTATTATTGTCAAGAACAACCTTATTACGGACACTTCTATTGCTAATCTCTGTTTTTACCATAAAGGAGAGTGGCTTACCCCGTCTAAACCCTTACTCAAAGGGACAACAAGGCAAAGGTTTTTAGAAAAAAAGAAAATTATTCCTGCTGATATAGAGTACACTGATATTGAAAAATTTTCTCAAATCGCCCTTATGAACGCAATGATAGAGTTTCAAATTATAGAAAATGCTATAATTACATGATTTCAAAAGAACTGGGGTTTTCACATGCTATATGACGTTTTAAAAGATAGAACTTATGCCAACTTAATGCAAAAACATATTGTCGATATATTGACACATCTGTTTGATCAAAATCAGAATTTTGGCATCTTATGCAAGATAGAGACCCTCTCTTTTGACCCTTCTCTTCCAGACTCAATAACCTCTGAATTTCGTCCTATGACGCTCTTCTTTCTAGCAGGATACACCTTTGAAAGTGCAAGGTTAACCCAAGATTCCATCACCTTTGAAGCGGGCTTTGGTTCAGAAAATCTTGGTTCCATTGTGACCGTTCCTCTTTTAGGTATCATGCAAATTATCATCGATGAAACCCCTATCTTCGTCAACCTTGCCTCACCACAAGAGACCCAAGAAACCAAGGCAAAAAACAATCCAGATGAAAATAGTGGACAAAAATCCTCTATGGAAGCCTTATTGGCAAATCCTGAAAATAAGAAGTTTTTAAAGTAGAGTATTTTCAAGGCATATGCCTTGAAAGAGTTTTAGAAGTGGTAGTTTGCACCTAAATATAAACGTGTAGATTTTTCACTTGTCTAACAGTAATAATAGAAATTTTTAAGAATTTATTCTCTTAATCAATCCCGCCTGTGTAGTGTTTGGGGATGTCTAAGGTTTGTTGGAGTTGGTAAGCTTTTTTGATAGTCTCATCATCAATTTTTCTTGTGTTTTTTAAAAATTCAAACACTTGCTCTTTGGTATAACCATAATTAGCCATAGCTAAGGTATAGGCTGTTGACGTCACTAAGTCACCTTGCTCATAATAAGTTTTGTTTAGATTGTTAATTGCCTTTGGATTACCATGTTTGGCACTTACCTTATACCATTTAATCCCTTCTTCTTGGTGTCCAAGAATAACACTATTCAAATAGCCTAAGGATGTTGCAGCAGCAATGTTTCCCATTTTATATGCTTTTTTATACAATAATCCTAAATTAAAGTTAGCAACTATATCGTTTTTTTTAACAGCATTTTTATACCAATTCTCGGCTGATGTATAATTTTTTTTATCATCATATATGTTTCCGAGATTGCTTGCTGCACTCCCAGCTGATTCCTCATCATCCATATTATAAGCTTTTTTATACCACTCAATCGCTTTATCATAATCTTTAATCTTTTGATGATAAATCACCCCAATATTATAAGCCGACTCACCATTAGTATCCGCATCTTTAAGCCACTCTCTGGTTTCAGGATAGGCTTCTAGTCTTTGGTCGAAATACCCATATAGTGTATTGACAAGTAGCAAAAAAACAAACAGTAACTTTTTAATCATTATTTTAAATCCTTAATTCCATCATAATCTTCTTGACTCATCTGGGTTATTGCTATCTTTTCAATATTGGCAAAGTTGCTTTCACACTGTGAAATATATTTGTACTGTACATGATGTTTAATGGTGATGTTGTCCACAACCGTAATAAGGTCATTAACGATGTTTATTAAACTTTGATGCTAACTATCTTCGACCTGTTTTCTTTTTCACAGGCTTATCTTCTAACTCAGAATCGTAATAATGTTTTGGAATATCTAATGTTTTTTGGAGTTGGTAGGCTTTTTTTATATCTTCGTCGGTTAGGTTCCAATCAGATAAATATCCTAGAATATCTTTTTTTGAAAAGCCATTATTTATTAAAGCAAGTGCGTAAGCTCCCGCTTTTATATTTTTTGACTGAGCGTTATACAATTTAGCTAAGTTCCCAAGTGCTTTTTTATGGTTTTTTTGAGCAGCTTTTTTATACCACGATTCTGCTAACGTACTGTTGTGAAGGTCATGATCATAAAGATATCCTAAAGCATTCGCTGCACCTATGTTTTTAAATTCAAAAGCTTTTTTGTAATAAAAAATTGCATCATCATAGCGTTGTCATTTTTTATAAAGTAATCCTAAATTTAATGCTGCACCAGCATCTCCCTTAAGGGTGGCCTCTTTGTACCAATCAATTGCTTTATTATAGTCTTGTAGGTTTTTAAACATCAATCCCATATTGAATGCAGCATCAATAGAACCATGCTTGTAGGCTTTTTCATACCAATAAGCGGCTTTATTAAAGTCTTTTACTTTATCTTCATAAAGTAACCCTAAATCAAACTGAGCATCAACATCACCGACAGAAGCCTTTTCGTAGAGTGCTCGTCCTTGGGCATAATCATCTAAACGTCTATCATATTCTGCATATAGTGTATTGATAAGCAGTAAAAAAACAAACAGTAACTTTTTAATCATTATTTTAAATCCTTAATTCCATCATAATCTTCTTGTTTCATCTGGGTTATT
>Ga0316207_10004586_pt1 | contig 11927 bp, 24 predicted proteins | sample 6weekpyrite_MG_FD_204943 | JGI IMG/M metagenome (GOLD analysis project Ga0316207, IMG submission 204943) | Microbial mat bacterial communities from mineral coupon in-situ incubated in ocean water Damariscotta River, Maine, United States -... | ecosystem: Environmental > Aquatic > Marine >... | reverse complement strand
CGAGAGACTTCTGAGCTCTCCCTCTGAATCGTGCGATGGATCGGTTCAAGACTAGATCAGTCAGATACCCTCCACCCTCAGTCCCTTCCCAAGGCTGAGGCCGATCAACCATCGGCATGTAGATAGGAGACAGAGCAGCAGCACTCTCCTCTGCACTCTCCATCCATTCGAGCACAGCGTCTGTCGGTAGGACCATGGTCTTGGTCTTGTGACGGTCACGAATGGTACGAGTACAGATCAGGTCAGTGCATGCGAAGACAGCGTCGAGACAGATCAGACCTGCGTAGGTCTTCTCCATCCTCGGCCACTTCTCAGGCAGGATACCGTGGTATCGCGCAAGACCGAAGGCTCTGTTTGCTTTCGACTTAGCCTTGCCACCCTTCGCTCTGTCCAACGCCTCTCGATAGATGTTCGGGTTGTTCCGCTCTACCTCTCGCATCCTCCACTCTGTCTCAAGCGACTTGCCAATAGCACCAGCAAGCACAACAGACATGCGAGGACGATGAATGCCGTCAATAACAGCTTGGACAGTAAGTAGCGCAGCAACGTCATAACCTACTCGCACAATCGTAGGAGCAGCTGTGTGCATACTCCCTGGCCGCTCCATACACTCCTCAACCCACTTCTCTAAGTGCTTAGCTATGGGTGTGACGTACTTCCGAAGGAGTGCTCTCCCTCCGGTAGTCATACTCATACGATTCAATTCACGACAGTTGTTGACTCGTGTCTTGTGCCGTTGCTCGCCAAGCTCTGCCATCTCTCGCTCTAAGGCAAGTTCGTCAGAGGAGTAGAGTCGAGGAGTGTAGTCGCTCATTGGTCAAACCAACCTAATGTGTCTTCGTGAGGCTGGAACCCGCAGGCCATTACGAACTGTTTGAACATGTCAGTAAGATCGTGGTAGGTGATCTCGCTGTGATGCGTCATGACAATGTCTACATCCAGCCCTTCGGACTCAGTCGGACGACTGTACATGAAGATGAACTCTCCGGGATCAGGCAACTTTACCATTTATTCCCACCTTCCTTCAGCCAAGACTGAACCCACTCGTGATCTGATTGTTCCATTTTGATATTCACTAGATGTTGGTAGATGTCTTCGTCGATCTCGATGGACTTCCAAGCAAAGCCGCACTCAAGACAGGACCTGTAGCGCAGGACATTGTCACCCCTGGCTACAGAGTTCCGAGGTTTGGACTTACCTCCGCAGTCAGGGCAGCCTAGCATTGCTCAAGGGAGATGCTGCTGTTCTGGACTCGCCAGAGATCTAAGTCCACTTTCACCTGCTCACCCCTCACGGCGGCCAGCAGGTCGGAGAAGAAGTCGTCCAGATGATGACCCTCTATCTCCCGCACGACAACATACAACTTAGACCAGTCCGAAGGAGAGAGGGTGATTTCGAGTGTGATGTCCTGAGGGACAGGTGATACTAGTTTTACAGTCATGATTAGTACTCGTGGGTGAATTCGAGAATTCCAGTAGCTCCACGACCTGGGGGGAGGTCGAGATCGTGATCAAACATTTTGCCAATCAGCGTATAGAGATCGTCAGAATGCTTACGACGAGTAGTGTGAGGGCTTCCTGCTACACTACCTAGGACGCTGCGTAGAGTCCTAGCTTCGTCCTTCGTGAGTGCAAGCTTGAACTCGTGAATGACAGGCTCTTCTTTGGTTAGTCTTGTGAGGTTCATGGTTTACTCCGTTCCAATTCGTGTGTCCCACCCACTCCTTCAACAGTCGATGCCTGCAACGTCACAGCATCTCTCAACGCCTGCTTCGAGACATGGGTGTATCTCATTGTAGTCTTCCAGCTGCTGTGTCCAAGCAATTCTGCGATAATCGGGACACTTATTCCTGCTTCTGCTAACTTTGACGCTCGATAATGCCTCAGAGTGTGAGGAGTGAGCCAGTCAGGTAGAGACAGACTCTTCTTACACTCATTCCAACGGCGGATAAAGGCGCTGTAGTCGAGCTTCAGAGGGATATTGCCGTAGCACAGCATGGCAATGTAGTGGGTGGTAGGGATACGCCTGCCTTCGCCGGACTTGCTGTCTGCAACGGTGATCCAATCATCCTGCGGGTCGACATCGTGACGAGTGAGAGCTAGTAGCTCCGACACTCTCAGACCAGTCTCTTTGAGGATGATGAGAGCCATGGCAGTGTCGTCGTAGGTAGCTACCTCACGAATACCAGTCCTGCCTTCAAGCCACGCTAGCATCTCTTTCAGCTGAGCCTCGGTAGGGATGTGCTGTCTCCCCGGGGGCTCTTGGCGAGTTGTGAAGGGTGGTGGGGTGGCGTGGGATAGACGCCAGATACCCCGGAAGGCAGCGATATAACGGTTGACTGTTGCTGGACCCAGCCCTTGACCTTCGAGAGATCTCGCTGCCTGTTCGAGATGAGTATGGTCTACTTCGTCCAAGGTCCACTTCTCGGGAGAGGTGGCGATGAGAGCCATGACTTTCTGAGCACGAGAGTATGTCTTGTCTCCGTCCTTCTGTCGGTCCCAATGGCGGATGGCGTGATGGAATGCGTCGGCTAGGTTGGTCATTAGAGGGTACTCTCTATGTAGGTTGCGATCTCGTCGAATGAGTACTCTTTGTCATCATTCTTACAGACCAGGAGGGCTTGGCGCTCCTCGGACAGTTGGATGTTTCTAGATGTGTGGAGGGGCAAAGCTACGCTCACGTCGTACCAACACCGCTCAATCTCATCTCCAGGATCTGCTGGGGCTTGGTGTGTCCAACCTTCGGGGTCTATGAGGTCGCAGAGGACACCCAAGCAGCAGTACTTGTCTTTACGGCGCAGGAACCCTCTCCCTTGCTCGTACTTGCCGGAGCGAAGGGCTTCGATCCACTTCTCTTTCAATTCAGCATCCATTACATGTTCCTCTCGATGTAGTTGGCGATGGTTTCGAATGACTCCTCATGCTTGTCATTCATGTCGATCAGATGAGCCTCGCTGGTGTGGGACAGGCCGATCTGCGAGTTGACCCCGTAAGGCAAGGTGTCGACAAAACCTTCCCATCTCTTGATGCTCCCAACGGCAGAGCGCCAAGATTCTGGGTTGATGATGTCACAGAGGACGCCTACACAGCAGAACTTGTCGTCTTTCTGGAGGTACTGCTGGCCCTGCTCGTACTTACCTGACCTTAGAGCCTCAACCCACTGTTTCTTCAATTCAGCATCCATTACATGTTCCTCTCGATGTGGTCTGCGATGTACTCGAAGGATCTGCCGTCGTCGTTTAGATCGACGAGAGTGTTGTGTTCATCATCAGTGATTTCAACCTCATCTCGTGTGTCCATAGGCAGCGCTCCAAACATGCCGCCCCAGAAGAGACAGCTGTCAGGAGCGTAAGGCCTGCAAGTGACGGGGTTCTCCGTCCATGCGTCTGAATCGAGTACGTCACACAGCACACCAAGGCAGCAGAACTCATCGTCCTTACTCCTCAGCGCTGCCTTACCTTGCTTGTAATCACCTGACCGCAAAGCAGCCAGCCACTTCTCTTTGATTTGTTCTTTCATGACCATCCATTCGGGAGAGTGGAGGGGATATTTCCAGAATTCTGAGAAAAGTGAGAATCGTGCTTCCTGAGGCTATAGTCCAACTTTCCCCACTAGTTACAGGCTAGCTAGATGAACGACTGCACACGCTTGAGCCCCGCCTGATGATGATGGGGGGGATGATCCAGATCCCCCCACCCATGACCGCTCAGGATGAACTCAATGAGCGCAGTATATGATACAGCTGTGACATGAACTGAGACGAAACACTGGGGCTGGTGTTTACTGGTCTTGGTGTCTCATTTGTGGGATTTAATGAATGATGTAATGAGATGTCTTACATGGTCAAACGTAGACGTAAAAACCAGCTTCGCTGTTTTTTACTTAGAGCACTCGAAGGCTTCGCCTTCTCGCCACCCAGCGGCTTTAATCAAACTCTAATCTACAGATAACTCTATCACTGGACTGTCTACTCCATACATACTGCTTTACACTTCTATTACATATATCACTGGACCGTCTTAATCAATCGATATCGCTTTACATTTCTATTACAGTGATCACTGGACTGTCTAACACAGGGTGCGGTTTTGACTAGAGAGGGAGAGATTGTCTCTGTGTCGTCGTGTGTTGGGCTTTGACAGGAAATACGCATGTCATGTCGTATTTCAGGGAAAGTCCAAGAGAGGGAAGTACAGAGCGTTCTAGAGGTATGGCAGATATTTAGTCAGGTTGTTGATTATTGTGGAAATACTATTTACAATCTGGCGTAGAAACCCTCAATATCGTTTCTTTCTAGACCTCTATCATTGTAGTTGCAGCTGCAAAGGTAGGGGTCTTTTTTGTGTTTCCAGAGTGGGTGATATTTAGAGTGGGTGATTGTGGTCTGGTGGGGTTGGCCAGGGTGTGAGTTGGGCTGGATTCCCATTATTGGGAATGGCCAGAAATGGTAATTTTTGGGCATTTTGTGGGAAATACTGTGCCGTTTTCGTCGCATTCCGGGTCGTTGGCGATTTTGCCACCACTACAAAGAAACGATATTCACTATGTTAGAGCAGCACAATATAACGAGCACGGACAAGATCTCACTAGTCAAGCGCAAGGCATGGCACGGCCTGGGCGATGTTATCGAAGAAGGGGAGAGCATTAGGGATGTAGCGGAGAGGACGTTAGATTGGGAAGTCTACCGTAGGCCGTTACAGTACACCACGAATGTGGGGATTGCTGTCAGCTGTCCTGGTTTTGCATTGGTACGGGGTGGCAGGAATCCTAGTGATGACACAGTACTGGCCACGGTCTCAGATAACTACGTCGAGTGCAAAAACAGTACTCTAATCACTCTCGCTGAACGCTTTGAAGAGCAATCACAAGGCCGGGTGAAGCTCGAAACCGTTGGATCAATTCGGGGAGGAAAGCAAGTCTGGATTCTTGCGAAGGTAGGCGATGGTTACTCGCCTATTGAGGGCGACGAAAATCATACTTATCTCGGCCTGTTCAACGGCCATGATGGGAAGCACGGACTCAGAGTCATTGGCACGGGTGTGCGGGTTGTCTGTAACAACACGATCCGCATGGCGTTGGGTTCTAATAAGGGCGGAATCACCATTCGCCATGACTCTGGCTTGCCTCAAGCCGTTATGGGATTGCTGGACAGTTTGGACGAGTTTGGGAAGGTGCAAGCTGACCATATCGAAGAGGATCGGGCATTGGTTAGGCGCGAAGTAAGTAAAGAGAAGGCTGGAGATCTGGTCGCTAACTACGTCCTTCGGGCCTACCCCAACCTTGTGCCTACTGACAGAGATAAAGCTTTCCAGCTTGTGGACCGGATTGGGGATGCTCACGCTTCCGAACCATTGGGCGAAGGGACGCTATGGGGCGTTTATAACGCAATGACTTTCGTCGAGGATCATAACCTGAACGGCAAGCTATCGTCTGCCGCTAGTCGCATTGCTGGCGCGAAGTCATCTCGCAAGTCTATTGCTCGTGAGTTAGTCCTAGGTGCTCTCTAATGTTGCTTCTAACGAAAGGGAATCGCAAGCTCAAGAAGGGCGAAAAGCTAGGGTGGGAGCCGTGGGGATTGTCTCTGCTCCCTCATTCTATGGTGGACGGTCTCAATCTTTGCTCTAGGTCGACTAAGCCTTGTCGTGATTCCTGTATCGTCTCTGTAGGCTTTGGTAGTATGCCGAATGTTGAGAATGCTAGGCGAGTGCGCACTGAGTTGTGGCGAGATGACCCTAGTCTTTTTTTAGTCAATCTCTCCGACGACCTAGCTAGGCTACAAGAGAAGGCGAGCAAGGGGAAGAAAATCAGCGTTCGGTTGAACGTCTTTTCAGACGTGAGATGGGAGGATTATCTAGATTTGACTGAATTCCCCGATGTTCAATTTATGGACTATACGAAATTTCGACCTTGGGATAGAATTGTTCCGGAAAACTACGATCTAACATACTCCTACCGGAACACTAAAACTAATAAGGATGCAAGGGAGACCCTGCGTATTTTGGAGGAAGGTTACCGATTATCCGTAGTTATGGGATCCGAACTATATGCAAAGGTCACCCTGAAAGGAAGGGGCAACATTCTAGGCACTGATTATACCGTTTACGACGGTGACGCTCATGATCTACGCTTCCTCGAAGGTCCTGGAATCGTCGCACTCAAAGCGAAGGGAAAGGCGATAGGTGGGAAGTTTGCCGTTCACTAGAGGATGGCAGAGAGTTCCCCAGGAGCCCGAGGTGGGCTGGATAGTTTGCTTCCTGGTTGGACTACTTGTCCAATGGATAGTGTTCTTCCACCGGGAAGAGAAGAGATAAGAGAAAAGCCCTAGACGCTCGAAAACGTCTAGGGCTTTTGCAATTCGCGAATAGAGTACGGGCTAGGTTAGCCTCTCCTCCATCGCATCGTATAAGGCTGGGTCGATCTCAAAGATGATATCCTTGCCCAAGATATCCCAACAATCTTGGACGGTTGCCCCCAGGTCAAGAGCAAGGTTGATCTCAACACAACCCAGAGAGCTTAGATCCAGCAAGAACATACCCTTAGCGCGGTGGAGAGCGCGGAGAGCTTTTGCGTGCTCAGGGTCTCGACTTAGACGAACCATGGGAGTATTCCTATCAACAGGATGGGAAAGAGAAGGATGGCGATAGCTGAGACCGTCTCATCGTCTGCCTTGACAAGATCAGTGGCATGTTGGATGCGAAGTTCAGCGAGTTCACGACGGGATTCGCGGAGTTGTTGGCGGTATTCGGATTCGAGGGAGTCTAGAGGGTTCATGATTTGCTCCCTTGCTTGATCGAGTCAGAGGTCTCAATCCACTTGGAAGCTACAGCTGCCAGCATATCATCCATGCCGATAAAGGTGCGCCCGTCCTCTTGGAGTCGAGACGATATCGCCCCATTGTAGGTAGGCTGGACAATGGACGTATCAGGGTCTGCGAAGAACTCGCCCACAAATATCTCATAGTCGGTTATTGAGTCTACAATGTAGACCACAATCCAGGGTGAAGGGCCGATCCCTGCTTGCCTTGCTATTACTTGGAGTTTGGCGCTGCCCTTCGAATAGGTGCAGTCTGCTATCTTGGAATTCATATCGTTATCTTTCGTTTAGTTAGTGTCGAACACCACGTCCGACTAGATTCTTATCGGCAGAGCATACGGAATACTGGCTAACTATTTCAGACAAAATGGAAGAAATTTGAAAAAGGGAAGACAACGATTGAAAACGCCAATCCCATCGACCCTACCTGCTATTGCTATTGAATCTCAGTCTCAACCGAATGAAACGGGATACCCTATCCCTTTTCAATGTCGAGTTGACAGTAGGTTATGACGATTCGATGTCCTTCTCCCGTCTCAGATATCGATACTGCCTCTCGATTAGCTCCCTGGTATAGGATGTTGCTAATTCCCAGAAATGAGAAACTAGGGAAAAGACCCTACGGGGGACATTGAAGCGGGGACATATACGTATACCCTCTCAGATTTTTGTACCAAATTATTTGAGATAGTTGGAAATATCCCACCATCATCACGTACACTCTCCCTCATCACCACCTACCCCTACCCTAATACTATGACTTCCTACCGCATCGCCCCGCGACACTTCAAATACTCTGCCCAATACTGCCCGACAGGTATGGAGCCTTCTGACGCATCCAGCTGGTTCACCATTGACACTTTCCCGACTGTCAAAGCTGCCACAGACTGCATCAGGATGGCTACACTCTGCGCAGAGATGGAGCAGCGGAACTTGACTCTAGCAGCCGACCACAACGGCGTGAGGGATTCGGATCTAGAGAAGTTCTTCGCGATCCAGAAGGAGCTGGAAGGACGCACCCTAGCAACCTACAACCATGCCTGAAACTCAACTACTCCTACCTTTCCCTTCCCACTCCCCCGACTGCACCTGCATCTTCAACCAACTACTAACCTTCTCAAATGGCCAGCAAGAAGAAACCGATCTACCCTCACCTGACAGCAGCGAATCTCCCGCCACGAGCGGAGGGAGTGACTCTGGACATGTACAAGACCTACGTCGAGACCACGCCGGAAGACCAGCAGAGCGTGTCCTCACTCGCAGCATATCTGAAGACTCAAGGTGTAACTGACCTTGGAGTACAGGAAGCCACGGGTCTCAACGCCAAAGGCGTGTTCAAACCCGTTGTCCCTGGGACTCAAGGTAAAACACCTATCCTCAAGCCTGACGGCAAAGCCTACGCCGGAGACGCTCACCTCTACCCTGACAAGCTGGACGTATAATGCCTAGACATCCTGATCCGAAGGAAGGGTGCATCTCAGTCACTCTTCATCTCAAACCTCATGACCTGACTCAGCTCCGTGCTCGCAGGTTCAGTTCTCCTGATCTCCGCAGGCTGTTGTTGCCTGAGTGGTGGTCTAAGTCTCTATTCGGGCATCGTGCTGGCCGAGACCCTATCCCTACGATTGATCGTGTGGTGGTGTCTAAGAAGGTGAAGCTGATGCTTGAGCAGGGTGGGTGTGATAGCACTCCTGATCCGGAGGAGAAGGAATGATCGATCAGCTTATGCTGTGGACAGGCTGTCTGTTTAGTATGTCCTTTGTGGGCAGCATCCACAGGGGTGAAGTTCGTCTGGACAAGCTCCTAGGCAAATACTCCCCCCTCCTCCACATCCCCTACGCTCTCATCTACACCTTCATCTTCCTCATCTTCCTCAAGATCTCCCTTTTATGAAAGACACAGTACGTTACTACATCAACCAAGCCATGCGTGGTCTCAAGGATCAGGCAGAGCTTATGGTTGATAAAGGCTATCCTGCTAGTTCAACTATGCGGACTAGCAACAACAACATCACCAGCAATCTGATAAAGGCTGCAGTGAAGCTCGACATCCCTTGGGCTACTGTCCCCTCCACCTCTCCTCCGGCTGTGCCGAAGGCTTACGCTCTAGCTGCACCCTTCTCCCCTGGAGGGAAGTATAGCTGGATGGGTCACGCACCTGTCGAAGAGGGTACGGAGATCGGTGGGAGTGTTCGCATCTCTCGCAACGACAACGGCTATGGCTCCACCATCGCTTGGAAGATCACTCCTGAGCACTCGAACCGAACCATTGTCTGGAACTCGACCAAGGCTACGTGGGAGGAGTGGCTTCCTAAGTGGGGCGTACGTGACTACAACGCTTACGGTCTGATTGAGAACCTGACTCAGTATCGATGTGGAGACTTCCATAAAGGTCGTGAGGGTCATGCGGTGTATTTGAATGTTATCTCCGAACTGCGCATGGCGAACGTCCATGCCGTCGAGTGCGGGGGCAACGCCATCCAGCTTGTGTGGCGAGCCAAGGAGTCTGATGTCCCTATCGAGGCTCAGAGTAGAGACAACTCGGCCATAACTCTCAACAACGTCTCAGCCACCAACTGCGGTGCCATCACCTCAGGCAGTGCTGTGCGAGCCTCCTACCCGTTCTCGATCTTCAACCCTGGACAGGACATTCTCATCAATGGGATGAAGGTGAGATGTAATCTCCCGTCGTTCCTCTGGAGTGGTGTGATGCGGAGGTCTCATGGTGGTCTAGTGATCCACCCAGGTCAAGCATATCGCCGCACTGACTACGTCGAGATCAACGGTCTTGACATCGAAATCCACAACTCTCGTCGTGGGCTGGTGAAGCTCGGAGCTATCGACCATTGCGTCATGCGCTCCCCTCGCGTGATCGACCATGGCGGTGAGAACACTGTAAGCATTGTCGATGACTGTGGTGTGGTCGAGATCATCGAGCCGCTGTCAGATCTTGTCGTCAAGATCCGCAGTCAGGACGATGATAAGGTTTATAAGCATGTCAACGTCTTTGCTGGCTCGACCTACACGTTCACAGGCAAGCCGAATGGTTGATCCGCACGGGAGTGATGGAGTCCCTCAGGGCAGGAAGCCTCTGGCTGATCTTGTCTTGGGGGACTTCGGAAAAGCCCTAAGTGCTGTCGTAGACGCAGGTACCCTCGGTGCTGTGAAGTATTCTGACAGCGGATGGAAGGTTATTGAAAATCCTCAGGCGCAGTGTGCGAATGCAAGGATGAGACATTACCTGAAACGAAAAGCAGGGGAGGAGATGGACCAGGAGTCTGGTCTCCCTCATCTGGTTCACGAATGTTGGAATGCTCTGGCTGAGCTAGAGCTTTACTTGAAAGCTAAAGAACATGAAGAAACTGATACTGACTTACCTTGCACTTGTGATCCTATGCACACCTGCGGTGCTTGCGTGCAATACTGGAAGCGGAGACACTCAAGCACAGACGCAGAAGTACATCGCGATACAGGAAGCGATTGAAGCTGCTAAGGAGTCTGGAGACGCAGAGGCTCTGGAGATAGCTGAGGGAAAGCTGCGGGAGTGGGAGGCGGAGGTTCTGAACAGGCGTGCTGGCCCTATCATTGGGCTTATCGCTACAGCCTTCCCCCCTCTCGCTCCTCTACTTCCAGCTGTCATCCCTGCTATTCCGTTGCTTGGGTCGAGAGGTAGGAAGCACTATTGGAACGCTCTGAAGGCGAGTCTCGGAGGAGACGTTGTCAAAGCGACTAAGAGCACTGTGAAGGCTTTTGGGCTGGCTCATAGTAGTGAGGCTAGTAAGGCTGCAGCAGCTCAGGAGATTGTCTGATGGGACAGCAGCCTGTAGTACCAGACAACGTCAAAGCAGCATGGGAAGGTGCTCTGAAGAAGAGCACAGCTCAGGCTATCGTAGAGCTTGCCTGTGTTGTAGAGAAGCTCGTTGAGCGTTTGCCTGATGAGCGGGAGCGGGCGGAGTTGGCTGCGTTGACGGGGCTGCTCACCAAGACAGACAAAACGCTTGTTGTTGATCCGGTGAAAATCTCGCCGCTTTATGCCGACGCCCTCCTAGCCGCACGCAAGGAACGCGACGGGGAGGTGAAGTGATGCCTAAAGCTAAGAAGAAAGACGAGCGGTACATCGTTTGGGTTGATGATGGCGGTAACTGCTACATGCCACACCACTGCAAAGACCTGGAACATGCTATGGAACAAGTCCATGAGCGTGAGATGCATGGTGAGGAATACATCGTCACTCGCGGCGAACTCAAGGTCACGGTTGACGTGAAGATTGAGGAGCAGGCATGAGTGAAGATCAAACCCGCCTGGAGCGAATTCGCGAGCTACGCAGATCAATCAAAGAACTCAGAGAGGATCGCAAGTTTATACTTCGAGAGATAACCGCTCTTCGCAAAGAACTCGATTGCCATGTCGGGATTCGCCGCAGGGCGCGGGCTGCTGCTGAGGAGGCAACCCAATGACTAAATACCAAACCAAACCGCGCACCGTCGAGGCGGTGCAGTGGACGGGGGACAATCTGGAGGAGGTGCGCGAGGTGTTCCCTGACGTTGAATTCACACCGAGGGCAGACGGCCTACTGGCTGCCTTCGGATCAATTATGATCTTCCCGCTTTGGTGGTTCGTCAAAGGTGACGGTTGGCGCTCCATAACCGACGACGACTTCCGCGCCGACTACGAGGCAACCCAATGACCTACAGCGACACGCCGCCGAACTCCTGGAGGGCAAGTGATGAACGCTGAGTTGAAAGTGATCTATTACACCCGCGAAATGTTGGAACGTGACCGGAAGAAGCCAACTGGTAAGTACGAATGGTTATTCAACTGGCTGAGAGATAAACCAACTATGACCAACCAAAACCAAGACGCCGCGAACCGCAAACAAATCCCCAATCCCTTTACACGTTCATCGGAACGTGACAAAGAAACGAGCAATGCTTTACATGAGTGAAAACCACAACGCCGCGAACCGCGCGGAGGCGACATGGGCCGCGTTCAAAGCCGTGCTTTATCGGGATACCCCTGGGTTCGATCCCAACACGCAGGAGTTCCAAGCAGTGTGCCGATTATTCACAGAACTCACCACCGCCCACCGCGAAGGCTTCGAAGAGGGCGTGAAGGC
>Ga0316207_10004585_pt1 | contig 11927 bp, 10 predicted proteins | sample 6weekpyrite_MG_FD_204943 | JGI IMG/M metagenome (GOLD analysis project Ga0316207, IMG submission 204943) | Microbial mat bacterial communities from mineral coupon in-situ incubated in ocean water Damariscotta River, Maine, United States -... | ecosystem: Environmental > Aquatic > Marine >... | reverse complement strand
TTTGCATCAAATTCAATTTGCCAGCCTTCACGTTTTAATTGAGGTATCACATCTAATAGAAAATGTTGCCAGCGGGTCGCTGCTTCAATAGCATTTGAATTGTTCGCACTAACAAATTCAATGTCACCGCCCGTATCCGCAACGCTACTGGTAAAACCTTCAACTATTAATCGATCAATTGCTTGCTGTTCAGATTCAAGATCACGGGTAATATTAATAACGCGTTTACTGGATGAAAAACGACTACTGACATTTTTCGGTAGAGGTTGAATTTCATATTTATCATACATAAACCGGATTCGCATATAGTGAACAAACTGATCAAACCCAGCATTTTTGCGATCAAGAAACAAATTGATTTTCGGCACTTCTGAAACATGAACTATTTCCACCTGTTCTTGGGCACTAGCAGCCGATGGAGTGCCTGGAAGCATTGTTGAAAGCTGAGCGCTATATTTTGCTACATCAGCAAGAGGAATAACGGGCATCTGCTCAAGTAACTGCCATTGATGTGGGGTAAACGATGCACCTTGCATTGGACCCATATCACAACTACGACTATCTAAATACCATGCTGGTGAAGTTTGAATAACGTAAGCCTCTGGCGCCAATATTAAAGAAAGTTTAACCTCTTTTTTCCCTACATTTACCCAGCTCAACTCTGCTATACGTCGATCACCGAGTTGCAGTGGGGCATAAGCCTTTTCTGACCAATAAAGATGTTTGGTACTCAGCATTTTTTTAATAGCCAAATAGCCAGTTTCACCGATTAACGGAATATCTTCCCAGGTATCGTTACTCAATTTATCCAATAACTGCGCAATATCCATATCCGTCGATGTTGCGTAGTCTGGGAGCATTAACTTGTTATTAAAACTATGCAGTTGAATAACTCGTCCTTGTGCCAAGGATCCACTATCAAGTTCATGTGTCAACTGAAAATGCACACTAACAGTATTTAGCGAACTTTCCTTTTTTAATAAATAAGCAATGAATTCTTTTTTCTCGGCGTTTAATCCTGGCAATTCCACTTCAACGATTTCTTTCAACCAGACCTTTTCAGCATCAGACAAATCGACAGAAGATTCATGTTTTTTATATGCCAGTACAACAGCAATAACGTGTTTACAATTTTTGCCAACAGGGCAGCTACAACGTCCACTCAACTCATATTGATCATTGATATTATAACCAATTGAAACTGTTTGCTCATAGACATTATCTTGGCTACCTGCAACTACACCATTTAATCGTGTATCATCAAGTGAAAATTTATTAATCTTCAGTGATTTAATTTTTTGCTCGTTATAATACTGCTCACCGCGTTCGAAACTGCCTGCATCAGTACTGCTTTTTATATCGTTATAGTCTAATATTTTCATGCTGATTTTATTTACTAAGAACCTTTACTATCAACCGCTAAATTTCATTTTAAAAAAATATATTTTTCACGTTAATTCAAAACTTACACTTATACCTCCCAAGACACCCTAACCTTGTAAATTCTTAGTCATATATTGATAGGGTCTAACTCTTCTACTATTGTTTCTTATCTACAATAAACTGACACATTCGTTCCTGTAAGCATTCATTAACGATGCATATTTTGGCTTCATCTGCTGCCATGATAAATCGTATAAATCCGGTACCTCAGGCAATTCTTGTTGAACATAGTCAAATGCTAAGCTTGCCAAATGTTTTGCCAAGGCTTCCGCCTGCCTTTCATTGTCCTCAGCATATGATGGATATCGATACTTTTCTTGAAAAAACTCAGGATACGCTAATCGATCAGGCACAACTGGTAAACAACCACAAGCTACCGCTTCTAAAACCGCTAATCCTTGGAAATCATGCAAGGCTGTTGAAACCACAACATCTGCAGTACGCAGTATTTCTCGGTAGTCTTCATCTTTTTCAATATATCCCCACGATTGGATATTATCACTGAGTGTGTGTTGCATTTCAGCAAATATCTCTGGTTGCTGACGAAATTGCTGACCTAAAACATACACCTCATAGTCAACATCCAATTGTTTTAATTTTAACAGAGCAAGAAAAAAATTTTCTGGCCATTTGTCATATTCCCAGCGATGATTCCAAACGATACTAAATTTTTTACTCGCTGTTTTTTCTATGCAGTAACATTGATCAAAAAGTGGCACAGGCAAAATACTGGATTTCTTCTGTATTTCCTCAATTTGTCTAGTGGGGACAAAGTCAGGTAATTTTTTTAATAATTGTTGCAAACCAGCAATATAACTTTGCAAATTATACCAAGAGTTGAAAACGATTTGATCAGCACACAGTGCTGAATAAAATGATACTAACTGCAACTCAATTTGAGCTTTTTGGAAAGTATTCGCTGGATATTCAAATTGATTTTCATGAAAGTACAGCAGACTCGGTATGTCGGCAAAATCCGGCAAAAATCCCCTTAAGCCATGCAAATCAGTCATAGAAGTGGCAATAACCAAATCAAAGTCTTCAGCTAATGTCTTCTGGTACAATTTTGACCATATAAGAGCATTACCCCTCATGTGCCAATTAAAATAGCGTGGCGGTAAACTTAAAAGCTTCCAGGAATGCTCAGGAAAGCTTGATATAAGCCCTTCACACCACTGTTTGTGGCTTTGAGCATGATAAGCAGACAACAACAGAATTTTCATGAAGATTTTTTTGTTTCAGGCCGATAGAATAGCTATAGGCAATAGGCCTAATACTAGCATATAATTTGCATTGAAATTCTATTTTACATGGTTTAATTAATGTTCAAAATTCAACGTCTTAGTCAATACATACTTTGTTTGTTACTGCCATTGGTCGCCGCTCATGCTGCAGAACAACCAAATGGCAACATACAAAAAGTTAGTTTGACCTCTGCTAAATCGACACCAGTCACCCTCGCTTCAGCAAAAGTACTGAAAAAACAGCTTAACCCCAAAGGACTTTATTTACGTTCCAGTACCGCATTAATCATGGACGAAGCCGAGGGAATTACCTTATACGACAAAGAAGTTGATAAACAAATGCCCATCGCTTCTGTCACCAAATTAATGACAGCGATGGTAATACTGGACGCAAAATTAGACTTCAATGAAAAGATCCGAATTAAACGCAAAGACCGAGATCGCTTACGTGGCTCAAAATCACGTTTAAGTTACGGCACAATATTAACTCGTCGAGATTTGATTAAAATCGCGTTAATGGCATCAGAAAATCGAGCAACCAAGGCGTTAGCACGAACTTACCCTGGTGGCCATAAAGCTTTTGTCAAAGCCATGAATGACAAAGCTAAAGTGTTGCACATGACACGCACCACCTTTAAAGATCCTTCAGGTTTGCACAGTGGAAACGTTTCTACAGCAAAAGATTTAGTGAAACTGGTTTCTGCAGCTTCAAAATATAAACTCATCAAAACTTTGACTACTACCGGTAAAAGTTATGTAACCGATTTGCGTTCAGGGTGGAAAGTTGAATTTTTTAATACTAATCGATTAGTAAGACGTAAAAATTGGGATATCAGCTTAAGTAAAACGGGTTATATTGCAGACTCAGGTCATTGCCTAGTCATGGAAACAACGATTGCTAATCGCCCGGTAATCATTGTATTGCTAAACTCCTGGGGCAAACTTAGTAAATTTGGTGATTCAAACCGTATAAAACGCTGGATTCAACGCGCTGAAAAACGAGTAGCAACGATTTAGTTCGACTATTTAACATTCACTTCAACAGACATTTCTTAAATTAATTCAGCCATGTTCCATGAGCTGGATTTTTTTGGCTTGCGCTTTCTATTTAAGACAAATATAAGCACATACAAAACAAAATAAAGAGATTTGATCTATACCTTAAATGCTTATGCATTGATTTTAATACACTTTATACTAATAACCCTACTTGACAACCTAGTATTTTATTTAATATACTTCATATACATTATTTGTCTTCCACTTGGTGCTACATTGCACCCCACGTTGAATCCCCCATTTTTTGGGGGATTTTTTTACGCTATATCCTAAAACTTCTTTTATTTCTTAATCTTTTAACCAATTGAATTATATTGGAATTAAGATTATTGAAAGCATGTCGATAGAATCCTTGATAACTTTAATCTTAGAGATCTAGCGCTCTGCATATGGATAAAACATTAAAAATCTTAGCTATTGATGATGACAAAATTAGTCAAAAATTCATCATGCGAGCGGTAAAAGATGAATTCGATCTACGTTCTGCTTATAGCGGAGAAGAAGGTTTAGAAATCGTTGAGGAATATCAACCTGACCTCATATTACTCGACGTCGAAATGCCAGGCTTAAATGGTTACGAAGTTTGTGACAAATTAAAGCTATCTGAAAAAACCCAACATATTCCCGTTGTCTTTTTGTCAGGACACAGCTCACTGCAAGAGCGAATGCAAGGCTTTGAAGTTGGTGCTGACGATTATGTTGTAAAACCTTTTGTGCCAGAAACCTTACGCGCAAAACTTCATGTCCTAGTCAAATACCGAGATGTGAGTACTTTTCTAAGAGAACAAGTTAACGAAGCACAAAAAACTGCCTACATTGCCATGACTGGCAGTAGCGAACTCGGACAAGCAATGGGACTTGTAGAACAAAGCTATGCGATTAACAACTATGATGACCTATCAGAGCATATGTTTAACTTTACTAACAATATGCAGTTAAATTGCTCAATGCTTATTAAAAGTGATGAAAAATCTGAATACTACTCATCTAAAGGCAATATTAGCCCGCTAGAACAAGAATTACTTACCATGCTGTGTAGCAGCAAGCGCTTTCACGATTTTGGATGTCGAACACAAATCAATTATCCCAATGTTTCTTTATTAATTAAAAATATGCCGTTAGATAATATGGAACGCTACGGTCGTATTAAAGACTTAATGCCACCAATACTTGGCGCCTTTGATGCCAAGATTCGAACACTAAATATTGAAAATGCGATAAAACAACAAAGTGTTGAACTAAATGAATCATTTCAAACAATAAAAGACACCATTCATGATCTAGGGCTTTCAATGCGAGAAAATGCAAAAGGCGGACATCTAGTACTTAGTGGTATGCTCCAAGAATTGAGTCAAGCCCTTCCTAGCATGGGACTAGAGGATGATCAAGAAAATTATATTCTGGATCATATTGAATCGGCCATTCAAACGACAACCTCGATCACCGATGCTGGAGATAACATTAGCGGCTCATTCGAAATGGTGATTCAGCAACTGCAAACACTAGTTGAAAAACAAAATAATCTCGTTGAGACTTCTTTAATGAACCAGCAACAACAGGAAGCTGAAGCTAGCACTGACAATAGTGATACATCCATGGATATAGAGCTGTTTTAAGAGTTATTTTTTCACAACATCATATTATATTTCTATAATCAAACTAATGTGCTGATTAGTTATTTCGATCAAATGGCCATAAATTCGGATAGAGTCTTGCAGGCAGTACCCAAAATGCACAAAATTCTTGATATTAACTGTCAAGAATTGTCTAATGCTTCCTCAAACTGAATAAATGGTATACATATGAATCAGCTGTCTAGCATTCTGTGGTTATCTGTATTCTTTCAAGCAACTGCAGTTATTCTTGCACTGCGACTTATTCCCCTATCAAACAAAGCCATGGCCTGGAGCATGCTCTCACTGGCATTTCTGCTCATGACCATGCGCCGAACTATCAGCTTGTTACATCAAGAAGGCTATATTCAAAGTGACTGGTTACATGCATTTTCCACAGAAATTGTCGCTCTGGTTATTTCTTTATTGACTGTGTCTGGCGTCTATTTGATAAGAAACATCTTCACCCAGCGCAATGAGAACGAGGAAAAACTCAAAACACTCCTGCAGGCCATCGAGCAAAGTTCTGTAGGCGTTATTATTACTGACACCAATTTTCAAATCGAATTTATTAATCAAAAATTTAAAGATAAATATTCCTTACAGCCTCAAAACTGGACAGGGAAAAAGGTTGATAGCATGGACCTATTAATTAATGCATATAAAGAAATTAACGGAAAAATAAATTCATTTTCTTTTTTATGTCGAAAAGCACAGTTGAACGAAATCAATCAAATTGAAATTGCCCTGCAAGATAAAAAGAAAGATATTCACTGGGAATCTGTTTCCGTTAGTCCAGTAGAAGAAAATTACAAAATCACACATTTCACTTTTGTATTCGAAGATATCACTGAGAATATTTCACAGGAAAAAGAATTGGAGAAAATGGCATTATATGATTCATTAACCAAACTCCCCAATCGAAAATTGTTCATTGATCGCTTAAAACAACAAATTAGTAGCGCCACTAGAAATCAAGAAAGTTTTGCCGTACTTTTACTTGATTTAGACCGGTTCAAAGAAGTCAATGACACTTTAGGGCATGCAGTTGGAGACATTCTTCTTGCTCAACTAGGCCCACGTCTTCAGAATGCATTACGTAAAAATGATACGATTGCACGCATGGGGGGCGATGAATTTTTAATTCTATTACCACAGGTTAATCAAGATACCGTTACAACAATTTCAAATAAAATATTAGAGGCATTGACAAAACCAATTATCGTTAATGAGTACGTATTAGATATTACTGCTAGCATTGGCTGCGCTATTTACCCACATCATGGAACAGATGTTAAATCATTAATAAAACAAGCTGATGTAGCCATGTACCATGCTAAACGAAACCAATTAAGCTTAAGCGTTTATAATAAAAACTTTGATGCCCACAGTATTGAAAAACTTGGACTAGTAGGCGAATTACGACAAGCCATTAGCAATAAAGAATTAGAACTAGTGTATCAACCAAAAATTAACTTACTCAGCGGGGAATATATTGGTGTCGAAGCATTAACACGATGGCATCATGCTGAACGAGGGGAAATCCCTCCCAGTGAATTTATCCTTCTTGCCGAACAAACGGGATTGATTAATCAAATAACACGTTGGGTTTTAGAAACAGCAGTTAATCAATGTAAATCCTGGCATAAACTAGGATTAACTTTGAGTACCTCCATAAATTTATCTGCCAAAGACTTACATGATCCCAGCTTACCTGAACTTCTTAAAGAGTTACTCGCTGAAAACCCGGCATGCGCTCAATATATTACGCTTGAATTGACTGAAAGCGCAATCATGACAGATGTAAGATCTTCATTAAAAATCCTCAATATATTAAATGATATGGGGATAAAACTTTCGATCGATGATTTTGGTACCGGTTATTCCTCTCTAGAATATCTCGCCAGATTACCCGTAACAGAGTTGAAAATCGATCAATCATTTGTTGCTAAAATGGTAAGCAGTCAAAATGAACGTGTCATAGTCCGCTCCACCATTGAATTGGCACATAACCTTGGTTTACATGTCGTAGCTGAGGGAGTAGAAGAAGCAGAAACCATTAATATGTTAAAAGCCCTGCAATGTGATGTAGCGCAAGGCTTCTATATCAACCGGCCCGCTAGCTCAAGTGAAATCCCCAAACTAGTCAATACAGAAAATACGCTGGCAGTCTAAACACCCTCTTTTTAAGCAATAGGATTTGACAAATTCAGAATACGTTACTATAATTCGAAATATGTCGAACTTTGAAACTAATCAACAGCAGGCTGAGATGTTTAAAGCCCTAAGCAATCCACATCGACTCGCATTATTTAGCCGTCTGATGGCTTGTTGTACACCCGGCACTAAATGCAATCCAGATGAAGCTGCACGTTTTTGCGTAGGTGAACTAGGAGAAGGCTTAAATATCGCTCCCTCCACTCTGTCACACCACCTAAAAGAGCTCAATCGAGCGGGACTAGTGAATATGGAGCGCCGAGGTAAAAATATTGAATGTTGGCTTGAACCTCAAATTTTAAAAAATCTAGCAGCATTCTTTAATCCACAATAATTTGTTAGCAAGGAAAATATTATGAGTGACAATAACTGCTGTTCACCTGAACCTAAAAATACCAATCATCACGAACATGACAATCACCGACAAAGCGTGCGAGATGCTTATGCTCAAGTTGCCAACGCCAGTAATGAAGGCGATGCTTGTGGCATAGAAAGCAGTTGCTGTGGCGTTTCTGACGATGGCGCCATTAACACTCTTATCTCCACACGATTAGGCTATTCAGAAAATGATTTACAATCCGTACCTGACGGTGCAGACATGGGCCTTGGCTGCGGCAACCCACGCGCAATTGCCTCATTAAAACCAGGCGAAGTGGCCGTTGATCTAGGCTCCGGTGGTGGTTTTGATTGCTTTCTTGCTTCACAGGAAGTTGGAGAAACAGGCCACGTAATCGGTATAGATATGACACCGGATATGTTAAGTAAAGCCCGCAATAACGCGACCAAAGGAAAATTTACTAATGTTGAATTTCGCTTGGGTGAAATTGAAAATCTACCAGTAGCAGACAACACAGCAGATGTTATTTTATCAAACTGTGTTATCAACCTATCACCCAACAAACCTCAAATTTTTCGAGAAACACTCCGCATTCTCAAACCTGGTGGTCGATTGGCAATATCAGATGTTGTTGCCACAGTTGAGTTACCAGAAGACATGCGCAATGATCCAGCACTTATTGCTGGCTGTATGGGGAACGCTTCTTTGGTTGAAGATCTCGAAGCCATGATGAAAGATGCAGGTTTTGAAAACATCGCTATTCAACCCAAAGATGAGTCTAAAGATTTTATTCGTGACTGGGCACCAGATCATAACGTTACAGATTATGTTGTATCTGCTACTATTGAGGGTATTAAACCAAACCCCAATGCATGTAGCGGTGGTAGCTGCTGCTAAAAAAAGTGTTGTTATTCATTTAATAGTAATTGCTCAGATTGCCTTTGATTTGTTTGAGTACAAAGCTTACGCATCCTGCTCACGCCCCTTACCTACATCCATGTAGGCAAGGAATAAAACGCGCAGTTTACGATGAACATCCTGTTCTTCGTAATCGTGCAAATAAAAGGTGAACTGAGTAGTTACAAATAAGGAGTTTTAATGAGCGACAAGGTACAGAATTATTACGAAGCTTTGGTCTTTGATGAGCTTGAACGCCAATTAGAAATAAAAGGTATTCAAATTGATGAAGATCAATTTTCAGATATGTCCTGCGTCGCTCTAAATCGCTTACCTGCTCGCTATGTCCGATATGCTATAGACACTACGTTTTATGCAACACCCGGGGATTTGCAAGAAATGGAAGAAAATGTAAAAAATGCAGTAAATCACGCAATTAATTTTATTTTGGAAAAATCAACAAATTAAACTCGCTACTCATTATAAAAAGAAATCAACTTGGCTCTCTCGCTACCGGTTTCTTTTTTTAAATTCCATCAAATCAACTAATTCAAATTCATTTTCCACTATTGGCTCTTGATCACGCACACACCTTACTAATTGATTCTGCGCAGCAACAAGATCATCCAATGATTGCCACATCATCTGACTTAATTTAATGAATGCATGTAAGGGATTTTTTGCTTGTTTGCGTGTCTGATCAATGCGCCACTGAAATCGAACTAACATTTTCTGCTTTGAGTCATCACTGGAATCAATAAATTCCTGGATAATTTTTTCACGGATTTTTTCAAATTCGGCAGGATTATTTTTAGCTAGAACCGCTAAAAATTCAAAATCACTCACCGCATCACTCACAGAAGGATTGATAGTCGGTAACGTCATAGAAGCACCTTTGATCGGCTGCGATTAAATTTTAGACAAACAATCGTTTAAAAGGTGCACAATAATGGTCTATATTTTATAATCTCTTGATATTTCAATAGGTTATGATATAGAGTGACTACTCAGATCACCTTTAATTTCTCCGAGTACAAAGCATCCACTCCTACTCACGCCCCTCGCCTAAAAGTGCCTACTTTTGGTACCTACGTCCTGTAGGCAAAGAAAAAGCGCGGATTTCACATGTGTGAATGAGCACTTTTGACACTGCAATCGGAAAAATCAAAAATTAGCTGAGTAGTTACGGTAATTTATACTCAAAATGCTTAGATACCATGATATCACCTGCCTCATTAACCACCTGTACTTGCCAATTTCCCATAGCTGCAGGATTTAATCGTTTGCTGGAATTCACTCGCCAACGATTGCCACGGACATCAAATTTAATCTCACTTTGCAACTTACCTTCATGCAACCACTGATGACGAATTGTCTGCCCTTTTAACTGCATTAGCTCTGAAAAAAAGTAAATTCGCTTTAGCCCTTCTGCCTTAGCAGGTACAACGCCTTCTACGAGATCTGTGGGCTCTCGTTTATTTATATCATTAGTAAATTGCGCTCGTTTTACATTAACAGAAAAATCTACAACAGGAGCGTCAATAGGCTCTGGGGCTTTTTCAATTACCGGTTCAACTTCAACTGGTATTGCCGGCTCAGTGCTAACAACTTTTTCCTCAAGTAAAACTGGTTCTTGCAATATCTCTTTAACTTCAGGTTTTGGCATTTCCACTTCAGTTGCCATCGACTGAGCTTCTATCATAGGAATAACGGTAGCCACTTCAGGCTCAACAACTACCGGCGGTGCCAATGTAGGCTGTTCCGATATTTCAGGCACGGCGTTTTGAGCCTCAAATTCTGGTGGAATGACAGTCTCATTCGAGCTTGAAAAATAATAATACCCAGCACCAACTAACAACAAAATAATGATTGCAAGAATACCCACTGCAACAGGATTAAATTCCGTATCTGATTCGTTTACTGTGCTAGCTGAAGGGTTTGAAGAAGCGTCCATCTTGACGCGAATAACAAGCTTACTCGTTTTTTCCGGGACAAATGCTTGGTCCATTTGTGGGAGAACTCCGTAAATTCAAAACTTGCCACTAATCATAGCAGATAATTCATTCTATATCGAAATATGATTAATTCCCGAGTCAATAGCAAAAAAAACCATACACATTATTTGGCTATTTATAATACAAATAGGAAGATCCATCTATTCGAAAATCACATACAATACATTACTATTTTGATAGCACATGTGTATTATCTGTTAATACAATGAAACATTTGTCAGGAGTTTTACAGAGATGAAAATTTTTAAAATATTTTTTGCTATTGTGACAATACTAGTGAGCCTAGTTTTGGCAGTCGCTGCTGTCTCACCCAGTAATTATGCTTTAAAAAGAGAAATAACCATTAGTAAAAACAGTAATGACGTTTTCAATTATATAAAACTCTTAAAAAATATGGATAACTACAGTGCATGGGCCAAACTTGATCCTAACATGAAAAAAACTTATCAAGGTACCGATGGCACAGTGGGTTTTATTGCCACCTGGGATAGTGAACATGAGCACGTCGGAAAAGGTGAACAAGAAATTCTAAATATTGTGGAAGGTGAACGAATTGAAACAGAATTACGCTTTTTTATTCCCTTTGAAGCAACAGATAAAGTATTTTTAAGTACAGAACCTATTTCAGAAACAGAAACAAAAGTGACCTGGGGATTTGATGGACATATGCCATACCCAATGAATTTACTACTACTGGTTATGGATATGGAAAAAGAGCTAGGTGTACCTTTAGCTGATGGACTAAAGAGTCTAAAACAAATATTAGAAAACTAATACAAGCTTAAAAATGACTAAACATTAAAAAAAAAGATGGTGCACGGCCCCTGGTCGATAAATTCGCCGGAGGCGAATTTAAACGCGCGAATAGCGCGCCCTTTAGGGGGCAAACCATGAATGGTTTGCATCAGCCCACGAGTTCTCGTGCCGGTTCCCTCGATAATCAGAAAACGCACAAACTAATTGACAGTGGAAAAATAAAAGATGGTGCCCGGGGCCGGGGTCGAACCGGCACGAGGTTGCCCTCGAGGGATTTTAAGTCCCTTGCGTCTACCAATTTCACCACCCGGGCAGTGATCGTTATTGTAATCGCTGGATCGCTAAA
>Ga0316207_10004584_pt1 | contig 11932 bp, 11 predicted proteins | sample 6weekpyrite_MG_FD_204943 | JGI IMG/M metagenome (GOLD analysis project Ga0316207, IMG submission 204943) | Microbial mat bacterial communities from mineral coupon in-situ incubated in ocean water Damariscotta River, Maine, United States -... | ecosystem: Environmental > Aquatic > Marine >... | reverse complement strand
GTGCTGATGAAGGCGACTAAAGTAGATGGTGTGTATGATTCTGATCCAATGAAAAATCCGCAAGCTAAGCGCTATGAAACACTAAGTTATGATGAAGTGTTAGTGAAAAATTTAGCTGTTATGGATGCCACTGCGATCGTATTATGCAAAGAGCAGAATATGCCATTACGAATTTTTAATTTAAATGAAGCCGGTGATCTGGTGCGCACTGTATCAGATAAATCGATAGGTACTACCGTCGTACCTTCAGCTTAATTATCATTAATGTCGGAGAGATAAATGATTGATGAAATAACTCAGGATGCTAAATCACGCATGATTAAAAGTGTGGAGTCCCTTAAGACTGAATTGACGAAAATTCGTACGGGCCGTGCACATCCAAGTTTACTGGACCAGGTGATGGTTGATTATTACGGCAGCATGACACCTATAAAACAGGTTGCTAATGTTGTTGCGGAAGATTCTAGAACGCTTGCGGTAACACCCTGGGAAAAACCAATGGTGGCAGCAATAGAAAAAGCGATTATGACGGCTAACCTTGGTTTGAATCCTGCGTCACAGGGCACTGTTATTCGTGTACCAATGCCCATGTTAACCGAAGAGCGTCGTCGCGATTTAGTTAAAGTTGTAAAAGGAGAAGGTGAGTCGGGTAAAGTTGCAGTTCGAAATATTCGTCGTGATGCAAATAGCGACTTTAAAGAGCTATTAAAGGAAAAAGAAATTTCAGAAGATGAAGCTCGTGGTGCTGAAGACGGAATTCAGAAATTAACAGACCAGTATGTCGCAGAAATAGATAAATTGCTGGAAGCTAAAGAAAAGGAAATGATGGAAATCTAATTTGTTATTTATATAAGCAAATAATATATAAACAGGTTGAATTAGAGTATTAAATATTAAGACAATGACAGTTACTTCAATTAATAATGCAAATCATGAAGACGGCGAGCGACCAAAGCATATTGCGGTTGTAATGGATGGTAATGGCCGTTGGGCGAAGAAGCGTCTGATGCCAAGAACAGCTGGTCATCATGCGGGAGTTAAAGCGACCCGTCAAATTGTAGAAGAATGTATAAAAGAAAAAATTCAGGCATTAACATTATTTGCATTCAGTAGTGAAAACTGGAAACGACCAGAGCAGGAAGTGAGTAGTTTAATGGAACTGTTCGTTTCAACGCTGCAATCTGAAGTTGATTCACTACATAAACAAAATGTGCGTGTTCGTTTTATTGGTGAATGTTCTGCTTTTTCAGAAAAATTACAGAAAAAAATTAATGAAGCTAAAAAACTTACTGAAAAAAATTCGGGATTACAGTTAAATATTGCTGTTAACTATGGTGGGCGATGGGATATTGCGGAAGCGTGCAAATCTATTGTAAATCAAATTCAGCAGGGTAAGTTGCAGGTTGATGATATAAATGCAGAGTTAATTGATGATTTTGTGTGTTTGAAACAATTACCAGACCCTGATTTGTTTATTCGTACGGGTGGTGAAGTGCGTATAAGCAATTTTTTAATTTGGCAACTAGCCTATACAGAACTCTATTTTACTGATGTCTTATGGCCTGATTTTAAATCTGAAGAATTTTCAGAAGCCTTAAACTGGTTTGCAAGTCGTCAAAGACGATTTGGACAAACAGGTGAACAAGTTGATACTACGCAGACGCAACAGGTTTAGTTAGGCATGCTTAAACAAAGAGTATTAACAGCAATACCGTTGGCTGCATTAGTTATCTGGGGAATTTTAACTCAGCCTGAAAATGTAATATTTTATTCTTTACTGGTTGTTATGTTAATTTCTGGCTGGGAGTGGGCTCAACTTAGCGGGCTTAAAAATACTGCTCTTAGAGCAGGTTATGCAGTGATTATCGCAGCAGGTGCCTATCTGTCACAGCTTGTGATTGTTAATAACCCGGAATGGATAACTCCTATATTGTTATTTACCGTACTGTCCTGGTTCATAGCTATATATCATATGTTTTCAAAAGGTCCGCAAGCGGCTAACCAGTCAATATCTGTAGCTAAATTACTTATTGGTGTTGTTGCATTAATACCACCAGTACTAGCGCTTATGCTTATCCGTTCTGAAGGCGAGTGGTGGTTGTTTTACTGTTTAAGTATTGTCTGGGTTGCTGATATAGGTGCTTATTTTTCAGGCAAGACGTTTGGTAAAAATAAACTGGCACCCATGTTAAGTCCGGGCAAAACTAAAGAAGGTATGTACGGTGCTGTCTTTGCTAATATCGCTTATAGTTTTATCGCGGCTTACTTTTTTGAATTACAGTTTATAGAAATTTTCATGTTACTTATTATTGCTGCACTGGCTACATTTGTATCGGTTGCAGGTGACCTGTTTGTTAGTTTGCTTAAACGAGAAAAAGCATTAAAAGACACGGGTCATATATTGCCAGGACACGGTGGTATATTAGATCGAATTGATAGCGTTTTATCAGCTGCACCTTTTTTGGCTTTATTATTGAGCCTGGTGATCTTTAATGGCTAAACAGGGTGTCTGTATTTTAGGTTCAACAGGAACGATCGGTGTGAACACACTGGACGTGATTGAGCGTCACCCGGAAAAGTATAATATTGTTGCTTTAACAGCTAATCAGGCAGATGAAAAATTACTACAACAATGTATCAAGTTTAAACCACAGTATGCAGTACTGGTTAATGAAGATGCAGCGCAACGATTAAAAAATAAACTGGATACTATAGACGTGCCTACGCAAGTTCTGTCAGGAGTAGAGTCTCTTGAGAGGGTTGCAGCACTCGAGAATGTGAACCAGGTTATGGCAGCTATTGTAGGAGCAGCAGGATTGTTGCCAACTATAGCAGCGGCCCGTGCAGGTAAACGCATATTACTGGCAAATAAAGAAGCGCTGGTTATGTCGGGTGATCTTTTTATAAATGAAGTGGTTAAGCATAATGCTGAACTACTACCGATTGACTCAGAACATAATGCTATATTTCAATGTATGCCTGATAACTTTGAGTCGGGTCTTGAAAAACAGGGTGTTAATAAAATTTTATTAACAGCTTCAGGTGGACCATTTAGAACTAGAAAAATCAGCACACTCCATGAAGTGACTCCTGAAGAAGCAGTTGCTCATCCTAACTGGGTGATGGGTCAGAAAATTTCAGTAGATTCAGCAACAATGATGAATAAAGGTCTTGAAGTGATTGAGGCTTGCTGGTTGTTTAATACACAGCCTTCTATGGTGCAGGTGGTATTACATCCGCAAAGTATTATTCATTCAATGGTGAGTTACAATGATGGCTCAGTCCTGGCTCAAATGGGTAATCCTGATATGCGAACGCCCATAGCGCATGCCATGGCATGGCCAGAAAGAATGTCATCAGGAGTTGAACCATTAGATATATTTGAGGTCGCAAAACTGGAGTTTGAGAAACCTGATTTTAAACGTTTCCCCTGTCTGGCGATGGCTTATGAGGCATTAAATGAAGGTGGAACTTCAACCACCATATTAAATGCAGCAAATGAGATTGCAGTTGATGCTTTTTTAAATAAGAAATTGAGTTTTACGAATATATCCAGGGTGATTGAAAAGACATTGGAAAATACTACAAAAGTTGAAGCAGATAGTCTGCAAACCATATTACAGGCTGATTCAGATGCGCGTCATATATCAGCAGAATGGGTAAACCAGCTGGAGTTTAAGCTATGAGCTCAGGTGGCCTGTTACATAATATTCTTTTTTTTATCATTGCGATTGGTGTTCTCGTTGCGTTTCATGAATTCGGTCACTATTGGGTTGCCCGAGCACTAAAAGTTAAGGTGTTACGTTTTTCTATTGGGTTTGGAAAACCATTACTAAGCTGGAAAAGACAAAAAGGTGAAGACCTTATAGAATTTGTTATTGCTGCCATACCGCTTGGTGGTTATGTGAAAATGCTCGATGAGCGAGAAGCTGAAGTAGATGAATCACTCAGGCATAGAGCATTTAATACTCAGCCAGTATCCACGCGCTTTGCAATAGTTGCCGCGGGTCCAATATTTAATTTCATTCTTGCTGCGATCTTTTATTTTGTCTTTTTCATAAACGGCGAAGATGGCATAAGACCCGTTATTGCTGAGCCTGCTTTAGAATCTATTGCTGCGCAGGCTGGATTTAGAGACGGCGATGAAATGCTTGCTGTGGGTGACACACAGGTACAAACCTGGCAAGAGTTTAGAATAGCACTTATAGATCAGGGTATTGATGGTGGAGTTTTACCTGTAAAGGTGAAAACAGCAGACTTGCATTTAACCGAGCGGCAGATTTCTATTGGTGACCTACGTATTTTGCATGAAAAATCAGACGTTACCAAGTTAATGGGGTTCAAACTCTGGAAACCTGAGATTCCTGCTGTGATCGGTGGAACAACACCTGATGGCGCATCTTTTTCAGCAGGTTTAAAAGCTAAAGATTTAATTGTCTCAATCAATGAACAGCCAATTGCAAACTGGCAAGGACTGGTATCTATTGTGCAGGCTAGTGGTGGTAAGTCACTAAACTTCGTTATTCAACGAAATGGCGAATTACAGTCTGTAATGCTGACACCTGAAAACAAAAAACGTGGTGAAAAGTTTGTTGGCTTTATGGGAGCGTATCCCGAAATTCCAGAAGGCTTAATGGAAAAAACAAAAACCCGAATTGAGTATTCACCTGGCGAAGCGTTTTTTCGAGCATTGAATGAAACCTGGACTTTTTCAGCGTTAACTTTAAAAGTGCTGGGAAAAATGGTAACAGGTGATGCCGCCCTTGAAAACATTTCAGGACCAATAACTATTGCGCAGTATGCGGGTATTACGGCCAGTATTGGTGTTTTAACATATATTAAGTTCCTTGCAATGATCTCTGTCAGTCTAGGGGTTCTGAATTTGTTGCCTGTACCTATGTTAGATGGTGGGCATTTAATGTATTACCTGATTGAGATAGTTAAAGGCTCACCTGTTTCACAAAGTTTTGAAGAAATGGGGCAGAGACTGGGTATAACTCTTTTATTTTTATTAATGAGTCTGGCTATCTTTAATGATATTCAGCGCTTAATTAATTAGTTTTTAATTTATTTTTATTTGGCGAAATTGTGCGCAGGTTATTACTTTTAATTTTTATCTTGATTTTTCAACACAGTCTTTATGCAAACAACAGTTTTGTAGTGGAAGATATTCGCCTTGAGGGACTTGAACGTATTCCCGACGGTACCTTGTTAAATTACCTACCAGTTAAGGTTGGTGACCCATTTGAGTCTTCACAGTCATCATATATTATTCAACAGTTGTACAGCACCGGTTTTTTTAAAGATGTAAAACTTTTGAAAGACGGCGATGTTCTTGTGGTTAGAGTGCTGGAAAGGCCTGCTATCTCTGAAATTACCTGGTCTGGAAATAGTGATATAGAAGATGAACAGCTTGAAGAGATTTTAACCGATATCGGTATTGTTAAAGGCAGGGTTTTTAATCCCTCAGCTTTAGATAAAATCGAACAGGGTTTGAAACAACAGGCGTATTTTAGTCGCGGTAAATATGCGGTGCGTATTACTACATCTGTAAAAGAGTTAGAACGAAATCGTGTTGATATTGATATTGAAATATCTGAAGGTGTTGTTGCTAAAATAAAGCAGGTTAATATTGTTGGTAATACAGTTTTTGATGACGATACATTACTGTCTGAGTTGCAGCTGGGTGTTCCAGGAACATGGGACTGGTTTAGCAGTATGGATGAATACGCAAAGCCAAAATTAGCGGCTGATGAAGAAACTCTTAAATCGTATTATCAGGATAGAGGTTATGTTCGATTTGCTGTTGATTCAACGCAGGTAACCATTACACCTGATAAGAAAGATATTTATATCACTATGAATGTGACAGAAGGTAAAAAATATAAAGTTAAAGAAGTCACACTAGCGGGTGATTTGAAACTGGAAGAGCAGGAACTTAGAAAGCTTATATTTATAGAAAATGGAGATGTGTTTTCAAGAGATAAAATGATACAGGGTAAAGACCTTGTTACCCGTAGGCTGGGTAATGAAGGTTATTCATTTGCTAAGGTGAAAGTGGCTCCCATTATAAATGATGAAACACTTGAAGTTGATATTAGTTATTTAGTTAGTCCTGGTAAAAAAGTATATGTAAGGCGAATAAACTTCACGGGTAATTATAAAACCAATGATGAAGTACTTCGCCGTGAAATTCGTTTAATGGAAGGTGGAGAGTTATCTAACAGTAAACTGGACCGATCAAAAATTCGTTTACAACGACTTGCTTATATTGAAGAGGTGACGATAGACAAAGATCCTGTTCCTGGTACAGATGATCTTGTTGATATAAATATTAATGTTACTGAACGTTTGTCAGGTAGTTTTAATATAGGTGCAGGTTTTTCACAGAATCAGGGTTTCGTATTTAATCTTGGTATGACGCTGGATAATTTAAATGGTAGCGGAGAAAAGCTTTCACTAAATTTGAATCGTGAAGCTGCAGGTGAAACATATAGCGTTTCCTTTACTGACCCTTACCATACAATAGATGGTATTAGCCGCACAGTTGCATTGTCATATCGTGAAAGGGATACTGCAGAACAGGATATTATAAATTATCTTGAAAACAACTATGGGTTGAACTTATCTTACGGTATACCCTTATCTGAATTTGACCGGGTAAGATTTGGTGTGGGGTTTGAACATACAGATATTATCCGTGGTACGACTACAGTTACAGACGATGTATTAGACTTTCTAGAGGAAAATGGAGTTAATACTGATCAGGAGAACCTGGAAGCAGGCATAGATGCGTTTACAATGCTGGCCAGTTATACTCACGATACCCGTAACAGAACTGTTTTTGCAACACGTGGAAACAGTCAGTCTGTGTTGCTGGATTTAACGACCCCGGGTAGTGATTTACAATACTATAAAGTCACTTACAGAAATAAATTCTATTTCCCGGTTACTAATAGTGTTACGACTTTAATACGTACAGACATGGCTATTGGTAAGGGTTATTCAAAAACACCGAACTACCCATTCTATGAGCGATTTTTTGCAGGTGGTTTGAGGACAGTACGTGGTTATGATTCGAATTCATTAGGCCCTCGTTTTGTAAAAGATGCAGTAATAGATGAAGATACTGGCCTTGTTACTGAGTCCGCCATAGATGATCCTATTGGTGGTGATATTAGAACGGTAGCGAGTGCTGAGTTAATATTCCCTGTTCCATTTATGGAGAAAGCACCAAGCTCAGTACGTTTAAGTGTTTTCTATGATATTGGTAATGTGTTTTTGCAAAATGATTATGTAGAAGATGGTGTTAATATCAAAGGCGGGTTTGATGCTGATGAGCTTAGAAGTTCATACGGTGTATCATTTGTCTGGTTAGCCCCGATAGGTCCGTTAAGGTTCAGTTATGCTGAAACCATTAATGATGAACCCGGTGATGACAGACAAGCATTTCAGTTTAGTATAGGTTCATTCTTTTAGGAGAAAATTAGATGAAAAAAATAGTATCAGCATTCTTTTTGATTAGTATGTTATCGGCTCCAGTTGCCAGCTTTGCTCAGAAAATTGGATTTGTAAATGTAAATATTCTGTTTAATGAATATGCCAAAGTTAAAGGAATAGATAAAAAACTAGAAGATAAATTCAATGGGCCTAAACAGGAGCTTGAAAAGCTGGTTGTTGATATAAAAGCCCTTGAAAAAGAAATAAAAACTAATGAGTTATTAATGACGGAAAGCAAACTGACATCATCTAAAAATAAATTAAAGCAGATGATTGGTGAATACCGAGCAAAAGGAACTGAGCTTGAAAAAGAGTTAAAAGTGATGCGTAATAAAGAAATGACTGATTTTAGAAAAGTTGTTTTTGAAGTAACGAAAAAATTTGCTGCAGATAAAAAATATGATCTTATATTAAATGAAGGTGTTATGTTTGCAGCTGATAAATCAAATATTACAGATGAAATCTCTGCGCTTGTTAATAAAGCGGCAAAATAGAAGTTAACCATAATGAGTTATACACTGAAACAACTGGCAGATTTTTTGAACGTAAATGTTCAGGGTAATGAAGACGTTGTAATTAACTCAGTGGCATCAGTAGAAAGCGCACTCGAAGGTGATATTTGTTTTGTTTCTAATGCAAAATATATAGATGCCTTACGCGAATCATCAGCAAGTGCAGTGATTGTTAAAGAGGGCGTGTTAGAAAATATAGATATTGCTGCGCTTATTGTTGATAACCCGCGGGCTACTTATGCACGAGTAGTTGATTTGTTGTATCCCCAGAAATTACCAGAACCGGGTATTCATCCAACGGCCTGTATAGAGAAGTCTGCTAAGGTGTCTGTATCCGCTAGTATAGGTGCAAATGTCGTTATTGAGGCAAATGCTGAAATAGCAGATGATGCTGTTATCGAAGCGGGTTGTGTTATTGGGCGTAATAGTCAAATTGGTAAATCTACTCATTTGTATCCTAATGTTACCGTATACTACGACTGTACTATTGGTGAACAGTGCATACTTCATTCATCTTCCGTTGTTGGCTCTGATGGTTTTGGCTTTGAGTTTGATAAAAATGAATGGCTAAAGATATCTCAGGTAGGTGGCGTTAGAATTGGTAATAAAGTTGAAATTGGTGCCTGTTCTGTCGTTGATCGAGGAGCATTAAATGATACGGTTATTGAGGAGGGTGTAAAACTCGACAATCACGTGCAGATTGCTCATAACGTTCACGTCGGTGCGCATACCGTTATGTCCCGGGGTGTGGGTGTTGCTGGGAGTACCAGAATAGGTAAAAACTGCATAATTGGTGGTATGGCAGGTATCCGTGATAACATTGAGATTACAGATAACGTTATGATAACGGCTATGACAATAGTATCTAAATCTCTTAAACAGCCCGGTTCATATTCATCTACGACACCCATTGATGAAACAAAATCCTGGCGTAAGAATAGTGTGCGCTTCAGGCAGCTTGATGATATGGCTAAACGAATTCGTCAGTTAGAAAAACAAATAAATAATAAAGGTTAAGGTGTTATTTTGAACACAATGAATATTGGTGAAATTAAGAAACTTCTGGCGCATCGTTACCCCTTTTTGCTGGTCGATAAAGTACTCGATTACGAAGTTGGTAAAACCTTAACTGCTGTTAAAAATGTCACAATTAACGAGCCTTTTTTTCAGGGGCATTTCCCTGACTATCCTGTGATGCCTGGTGTATTAATTATGGAGGCACTGGCTCAGGCGACTGGATTACTAGGTTTTAAAACAATGGATGAGAATCCTGAAGAAGATACCTTATATTTATTTGTAGGCATAGATGGTGCTCGTTTTAAAAGACAGGTTGTCCCTGGAGATGTGCTGACATTAGAAGTTGAGTTAGTTAAAAGAATGCGTTCTATCTGGAAATTTGACTGTAAGGCGTTGGTAGACGGCGAGTTAGCGGCAAGTGCTACTATTATGTGTGCTGCCACTGAAAAACCAGCTTAATATACTAGTCCGGAAGCTTGGCACGGACACTTAGCTCGGGCACTTAGCCCGGACATCTGGCACGGATGCTTAGTCCGGAAAATTAGTCTTGAAAATCAGCCTGAAAAAATGAACGTGGAAAAATTAATCATAATAATAAAAGAGCTGCTATAGATGATTCACCAAACCGCAATTATAGATGCAACAGCCAAGATTGCTGATGATGTAAGCATTGGTCCATATAGTATTATTGGCGCAGATGTTGAAATTGATTCTGGCACCTGGATAGGGCCCCATGTGGTTATCAATGGGCCGACTAAAATTGGAAAAAATAATAAAATTTTTCAGTTTGCATCGGTTGGTGAGGAGCCACAGGATTTAAAATTTTCTGGTGAAACATCTTATCTTGAAATTGGTGATGAAAATACGATTCGTGAAAATGTAACTATTTCACGGGGCACAGATGACGGCTGTAGCGTTACTCGTATAGGTAATAATAATTTACTTATGGCTTATGTGCACATAGCCCATGACTGTCAGATTGGTAATCATATAATTTTTGCAAATTCTGCTTCCTGTGCTGGCCATGTCGAAGTTGGTGACCATGCTATTTTAGGTGGTTTCACGCTGGTTCATCAGTTTACAAAAATTGGAAATCAGTCTTTTACAAGTATGGGCTCAATTATCAACCAGGATGTACCTCCTTATGTCGTTGTAGCAAGCAACTATGGAAAAGCAGGTGGTATTAATAAAGTTGGTTTAAAACGAAGTGGCTGTAGTGATGAAGTTATACGCGCTATAGTTAATGCATATAAAATATTGGTGCGTTCTAAAAAACCCAGAGAACAGGCTATGGAAGAAGCTGCAGAGTTGATAGATCAGTACCCTGAAGTAAAATGTATGGCTGACTTCATTATCAATTCTGAGCGAGGAATTGTTCGTTAAGTTTTAACTGATTATAAGTGGTTGTTTTCAGTTTATATAAGGATTGTTTTTTTGCCCTGTTCAGGCGCATCTCCCTTGGGGAAATACCACCGCTTTTTGGTGCTCTGTCCCCTTAGTCTATACCACTAAGAGATGATAGTGTAGGGTGTCGACTCCGTAAAACTCTTGATGGCATCACAACAGGGGACGGAGCGCAAAAAACGCGGTCCATCCCCGATGGATATGTTCCATAGAAGTGCGTACTTTTACCTGTAAATTATTCTGAATGTATGTCTGTATCAGTATTAAGAGGTATTAATGGCCATTGAAAAATCAATCTACCATCTCCAAAATCAACTCAGCCATATTATTAATTCCGCCCGTTTTACCAAGCTTGTTCTGAACAGCGTTTAACTCGGTAATCATATTTTTTCGATATGAATCATCATCTAAAATCAGATTAATCTCGTCAGCGACTAATTGTGGCTTCGCTTCAAATTGTAAAAACTCTTTTATTATGTACTTTTCGGCTACGATATTAACAAGGCCAATATGTTTGATTTTTACTAACTGGCGTAAAATCAGGTACGAAATAGTTGAGATTTTATAAACTATGCAGTTTGGAACGCCCATTAACGCTATTTCTAATGTTGCAGTGCCAGATGCGGTTATGATGGCATCGCAGCATTGCATTACATTGTAGGGCAGGTCTTTAACCAGTTTTATATTAAGGTGTTTGTAGCTCTCAAGATAATTCGTGAACAAGCCCTCATCTAAGGTACTGGCGATAGGCAGTATAAATTGTAAATCGGGTTTGTCTTTAAGCAGTTTATTGGCGGCTTCAAGTTGAATGGGTAATACGCGTTTAATTTCACCGCGACGGCTGCCGGGAAATAAGCCCACAACTTTTTCAGACCTGTTTAATTTATATTCATCAAAGCAGGCCTCCCGGTCTTTATCAGGGTGAGTTTTATCAGTGAGTGGGTTGCCTACAAAACGCACCGGTACATTAGCATCTTTATAAAACTTTTCTTCAAATGGCAGTATAACGGCCATCATATCTATAATTTTACCTATCTTATGAACCCGATGCTGGCGCCATGCCCAAACCTGTGGGCTTATATAAAACAGAACCTTAATACCTAGTTCTTTTGCTGTTTCAGCCAGTTTGAAATTAAACTCCTGATAATCAACCAGCACTAATAGATCGGGAGGGTCATTACGTAATGATTCACGTAAGGTATTTAGTGCTTTCATTATTTTGCGGTAATGAAATAAAACTTCTACCAGGCCAACCACGGCAATATCTGAGCAATCAATTAAAAGCTCAGCGCCGGCATCGCGTAATTGTTGACTGCCCATGCCATAAAACTCAATATCCGCATCCATAGCGTGTATAGCTTTTAATATATTGGCAGCGTGCATATCACCGGAGGCTTCACCGGCACTGATCATTACTTTTTTCATTATTGGCTTGGTTATCTTTTGTAGTTAGTTCTACAGAGCGTTTTATAAGTCGTCATTATTGTTTTTAATGTTAT
>Ga0316207_10004583_pt1 | contig 11933 bp, 9 predicted proteins | sample 6weekpyrite_MG_FD_204943 | JGI IMG/M metagenome (GOLD analysis project Ga0316207, IMG submission 204943) | Microbial mat bacterial communities from mineral coupon in-situ incubated in ocean water Damariscotta River, Maine, United States -... | ecosystem: Environmental > Aquatic > Marine >... | reverse complement strand
GACCTGGTTCGAAATCATGAATAACCTGCAAGGTACTTATTGTTCTCGGCACACTTTCCTTGAGATCAAGAAAAGCTGATTGTCCTGGTGCACCGCTATTGACCTGGTTGAGTATTTTGCCATCGATATTCATAACCGTGTAACCCGCATGTGCCCGTGTATCGGCTGACAGTTGGTATTGTAACTGCGCCTCAAATCCTTTCAGGGTAGCATCACCTGTATTATCAGGATTATTTACCCTGTCCGATGCGAGCGGAAATAAGCTTGGAAAGGCTGGGTTCAAAAGAATGCTGATGGGATCACTGTAAGCAAAATCTGCAACATCATTAATGATATTTTCAACCCTGTCATAGAACAGTTTTGCATCAATATTAATACCGTAGCCGGGGAAGTGTCCGATGTAAGCAAGTTCGAGTGAGGTCAGTTTTTCAGGTTTCAGCTTACGGTCGCTAAGGATAATTTGGTCAAGATCGATAGGGTTACCGTCAGTATCGAATATTCTCGCAATGCGATCGGCATTCACCTCTAATACCGAGGGTGTGCGGTAGGCACGGGATGCACTGGCTCGGACTGTGTGATTCGGAGTGAAGTGATAATTAAGTGCCAGACGGGGGGATATATCCGTACCACTAATATCATTCTTCTCGATCATGGCACCTGCATTGAGGGTCCATTCAGGGTTTGGTTTCCACTCACCGTGTGCAAATAACCGGTAGGTGTGGTTGTCGATGAAGTCATGTGTGCTCGTGGTGTCAAAAAAACCTGCGGCACCGGTTTGCTCGTAGCGTGCGCTGGCGCCCCAAACAAGCTGAAATGTGTCATCGAACTGCCTGTTATGCTGAAATTCCAGGTCGTAACGGTGTAACAGGCGTGAGTCTTCGACTGTAACGGGTAGGTTATCAGCACCAACAAACGCGGCAAAACCAGGCAAGACGAGGTCATCAATAGGCGCAGTCTGGTAAACATCATCAATACGTTGGTAGTTATGATAGAACTGTAGACTGAAATTTTCTTTTTCATCTAGCTGGTGACGCCAACGCAGTAACTGAAAATGCGTCCGCCCTTTGGCATTACGTAAGGGCGTGACCTGGAGATCATCATTATCTCCATCCTGGTGAAGGGTATCGCGGTAGCCAACCTGGAATTCAAAACGGTTGTTGATGTTCGGTTGATAGTCGCCACGAAAATTGAAGCTCTTGATGGTCTTGTCATCGGGAAATCGTTCAACATCAAAGCCACTGTCACTGTGATAACTGGCAGTGAGACGGTAATCCAGCCTGCCCGCATTGCCACCATGACGAGCAAGATAGCGTTTTGTATTGCGGTCACCATTTTTCAGCTTAATATATGTACCGGGTGTATCCGATGCATGGTGAGTAATAATATTGACAATGGCTGTAAACGAATTGGCGCCGTAACTGGCGGCATTCGGTCCGCGGATGACTTCGATACGTTCTATGTCTTCAACTTCAATAGGAAGTTCCGCCCACTCGACGTGCCCAAGAATCGGGCTATAGACAGAGCGTCCGTCTATCTGTACTTGCATACGGCTTGAGAATTCGTCGCCCAGTCCATGGTAACTGGCGCTGGAGCGGAAGCCTTTTGCATGTATAACCTGGAAACCTGGAACGAGGCGCAGAACATCAATGAGTTCATGTGGGTCATAGGCCTCGATCATGTCCTGGTCGATAATTGTGATGGAAACAGGACTGTCGTGCACTGATTGCGACAGGCGGGTCGCGGTGAAAGAAACAGGAATATCGCCAAAGATCTCTTCTTCACTGGCGAGCTCTTCAGGCGAGGCAGAAAAGGCACTTAGTGGTAACAGGGATAGCGATACGATAACGCAGAGCTGATAGTGTAAATAAGACTTGAACATCTAAACCTGCAGTTTAAAAAAATAAACTTCCGCTCGGCACCAATTTGCCGTTGTCTAGATTCCGTTCCAGATGAGTTAATAGGAGAGTGATTTACTCAACTAAATAAACAGGAATAATTATACCGGCACGCGTGTAATATACCAGAACCCATACATAATATGGGTTAATAAAGGACTGACGTTAGGGGGGGGAACAGGTTTTAATCCAGGCCGTACTCAAAGGTTAAAAATAACCTTTTTTCAAATACTTGCTCTTCTTCGTAGTCGTAATAATCATCGAGCAGGTTCTGGAAACTGAGGGCAACACGTGCCTGGCTATCACCCACACGGAAGGTCTTTGCAACACGTGCATTGAGGATACTGAATGGGCCCGTTCCATTGCCACCTTCAAAGTTATATTTGCTGTAGTGATGGAAGGCAAGGCTGGTGCGGACATCGTGTTGCAGGTCATGGATGAGTTGCAGTGTTCCGATGTTTTTGGGTGCTTGTTCGCTGAGGTCATCAAAACTACTTTCGCCGGTGTCCCGGTCATTGATTTCATCAAGTGCCTTACCACTGACGTTCAGTATGGTATAGCCTGCATGGAGACGTGTATCTTCATTCATTTGCCACTGTAACTGAGCCTCGAAACCTTTTAGACGTGCAGTGCCGACATTGTCGAAGAAGTTCACGCTGTCAGCATTCAGGGGCACAAGGCCATCGCCCAACAAGGGATTAAGGAGGGCGCTGAACGGGGTTGTAAACTGCTCGTTCTCAACATCGTTAATAATGTTCTCAAACTTGTCGTAGAAAAGTTTAGCGTCCAGGTTTATGCCGTATTTTGGAAAGTGCCCTGTGTAGGCAAGTTCTAGCGATGTGAGTTTTTCCGGTTCAAGTTCCCGGTCAGTCAGGATGATCTGCTCGACTTCGATAATAGTACCGTCATTGGCAATCACCTTGCTGACCAGGTCAGCATTCGTTTCAAAGACGGTCGGGGTACGGTAAGCACGCGAGGCACTTACACGAACAGAATGGTTTGGTGTGAAATGGTGATTGATGGCCAGTCGCGGCGAGATATCCGTACCCGTAATATCATTGTTCTCAATCATCGCCCCGACATTAACGGTCCATTTCGGTGTCGGTTTCCACTCACCATGGCCAAACAGACGGTAAGTATGGTTAGTGAAGAAGTCATGACTACTGGCCGTATTAAATAATCCATCAGCACCTGATTGTTCATAACGGGCACTGGCGCCCCATACCAGGCGCAGATCGTTATCAATTTCAAAGTTATGTTGAAACTCTAAGTCATAACGGTGGAGCAGGCGTGTATTGCTCAGCGTGACCCGCTGATTTTCTGTCGCTGTACCCGCGCCCACGCCCAGTAGGGCAGTGAAACCATCAAAGCCAATGATGCTATCGAGAAAGTCTGTCTGGAAGGTATCATCAATGCGTTGGTAGTTGTGATAGAACTGCAGACTGAAATGTTCTGTGTCATCGACCTGGTGGCGCCAACGCAGTAGCTGGAAATGGGTGCGGCCATCCACATCACGTTCAGGATCGACTTGTTCGCTGCTTGGTTCGTGTATATCACCATCATCACGCAGCGAATCCCGATAGCCAACCTGGAATTCGAAACTGTTATCCAGGTTCGGCTGGTAATCAGCGCGGAAGTTAAATGTTCCGAGACGTTTGTCATCGGGGTAGTCGCGATCAATAAAGCCTGTATCACTGCGGTAACTTGCCGTAACGCGGTAATCCAGTGAACCGCTATTACCACCGTAACGCATAACATAGCGTTTTAAATTACGATCACCATTACTCGCTTTCAAGTAAAGACCCGGCGTATCAGCGGCATGGTTGGTGATGATATTGATGATGGCCGTAAATGAGTTGGCACCATAGCTGGCTGCGTTCGGACCACGGATGACTTCGATACGCTCAATGTCTTCGGCATCAATTGGCAGTTCCGCCCACTCAACATGCCCGAGTAAAGGCGTATAAACGGAACGCCCGTCGATCTGCACCTGCATACGCGGTGAGAACTCACTGCCCAAACCGTGGTAACTGGTTGCATTTCGAAAACCGCGAGGGTGGGTTACCTGGAAGCCGGGCACCAGGCGCAACACATCAACGAGTTCGTAGCCGTCATAGGCCTCGATCATCTCCTTGTCGATGATCGTTACAGAGACCGGGCTGTCATGAACGGATTGCGACAGGCGCGTTGCCGTATACGAGACCGGGATTTTGCCAAAGATGTCTTCTTCTTCACTGAGCCCCGGAAGAGACGTTGCTGAAAGATGAAGTGAAAACCCGCCAAATGAAACAAGCGCGAGAATTCGCAGTGTTAGAGAGTTAAGCTTATACATCAATCAGGGTCCGGGTCGTTTGTATCTATAATTCTTATTTTTATGTTTCGTCCCATCGATACATTCCCTTGTATAAAGTACGAGACAACCCCTTAATAATTAGTGAAATAAGGGGTTTTATCAAGTTAGTTTTATTTTTACCCCTATTTGTATAGAAAACAAATTGTAACTTGTTGTTATTGTTGTAAATAAATGAATCAGCATGACAGCCAACGCTTATTAAATAGATGTGAAAAAGTTCACAAAGATAGTGTGACGGGGATTACAGATACGTACGTAGTGTACGTGTACTATTTAATCATGTTTGATACGTTTCTCCGACGCTCAAACCGGTTAATTGACTTACTCACATTTACACCCGCTTAGGCGGGTGTCTTCTTTTGGGTTTGACAGGATTAATAAGATTGGCAGAATTTCATTAGCCTCAAGAACGAAAAAATCATGTTCATCTTGTAAATAATGTCGAGATGGACTGCCTAAAATATATAGTACCTGTCATCTACGTTATTTATTTGCCCGGTTATGCACGAGGTCGTCAACCACGCTTGGATCGGCAAGGGTGGAGGTGTCGCCAAGGTTATCGACGTCGTTCTCGGCAATCTTGCGCAGGATGCGACGCATGATCTTGCCTGAGCGGGTTTTTGGCAGTCCAGGTGCCCACTGAATGACATCCGGTTTGGCAATTGGACCAATTTCTTTACGCACCAGTGCAACAAGTTCGTCACGCAGTGCATCACTGGCTTCAACGCCAAGCACAGGTGTGACATAGGCATAGATGCCTTGTCCCTTGATGTCGTGTGGGTAACCGACCACGGCGGCTTCGGCAATGGCATCGTGCAGCACGAGTGCTGATTCAACCTCGGCAGTCCCCATCCGGTGACCGGAAACATTCAACACATCATCCATGCGACCGGTGATCCAGTAATCACCGTCGGCATCGCGACGTGCACCGTCACCGGTAGTGAAGTAACCGGGGTAGTCCTTGAAGTAGGTGTTAATGAAGCGCTCGTGATCGCCATAGACGGAACGCATCTGGCCCGGCCATGAGCGTGTAATGACCAGTGCACCTTCGGCCTCGGTGTCTTCGATAAGCGTATTGGATTCGCTATCGATGAGTCCTGGCACGATGCCAAAGAACGGGCGGGTTGCAGAGCCCGGTTTAAGCGGTACTGCACCCGGTAAAGGTGTCAACATATGGCCACCGGTTTCGGTTTGCCACCAGGTGTCGACGATGGGGCAGCGCTCATCACCAACAACGTGGTAATACCACTCCCATGCCTCGGGGTTGATGGGTTCGCCAACCGTGCCAAGCAGGCGCAGGGATTTACGCGAGGTCTTTGTGACCGGGTCATTGCCTTCACGCATGAGCGCACGGATAGCTGTCGGCGCGGTGTAAAACACGGTGATGGCATGCTTATCGACAACCTGCCAGAAGCGCGAGGCATCAGGGTAGTTGGGCACGCCTTCAAAGAATACCGTTGTTACACCATTGGCGAGTGGACCATAGAGAAGGTAACTGTGGCCGGTGATCCAGCCAACATCGGCGGTACACCAATAGACGTCATCTTCATGCAGATCAAACGTGTATTTCATGGTGATGGCGGCATACAAAAGATAGCCACCGGTTGTATGCAAAACCCCTTTGGGTTTACCGGTTGAGCCAGAGGTGTAAAGGATAAACAGTGGATCCTCGGCATCCATTTCTTCAGGAGGGCAGTCAGCAGAAACTTCAGCCATCGCCTCGTGATACCAGACATCGCGATCTGCTACCCAGTTTGTATCATTGCCGGTACGTTTGACCGTCAGCACGGTATGCACATTCGGGCAATTCTCAATCGCTTTGTCGGTATTGGCTTTGAGGGGAATATGTTTGCCACCACGGACACCGTCATCGGCCGTGATGACGACATGGCAATCAGAATCGAGGATGCGATCTTTGAGAGATTCTGGAGAGAAGCCTCCAAACACAACCGAGTGCACGGCACCGATTCGGGCACAGGCCAGCATCGCGTAACCGGCTTCAGGGATCATCGGCATATAGATGCAGACACGGTCGCCCTTGTTGACCCCTCGAGCCTTGAGAACGTTGGCGAGTTTGCTGACATGCTCATGCAGTTCGCGGAAGGTGATTTTTTGATCATCGTTCGGGTCATCACCCTCCCAGATAATGGCGACCTGGTCAGCACGGGTTTCAAGGTGACGATCGATACAGTTATAGGTCAGGTTAAGTTTGCCGCCTTCAAACCACTTGATGTGTAAGTCGCTGGCGTCATAACTGACATCTGAAACAGTATCCCAGGGTGTATACCAGTCGAGGAATTTCTCCGCCTGTTCAGCCCAAAAACCATCGGGGTCATCGACCGAGCGTTGGTACATTGATGCATAATCAGCTTCATTGATGTTTGCCTGTGCGGCAAAATCGGCAGGTACTGGGTAGATTTTTTCGCTCATGGATTTCTCCCGATTGGTATTTTTGTTTATTCTTGAATGAAACGCATCGACAGATCAACCGCGCGGATGTGCTTGGTCAACTCACCAGTCGAGATGAAGTCAACGCCGGTCTCTGCAATGCCCCGGATCGTCTGCAACGTAACATTGCCCGAGGCCTCGAGTTTCGCCTGTTTATTATTGAGCAGGACAGCCTCTCGCAACATTGCGGTTGAGAAATTATCGAGCAGCAGTATGTCAGCGGCTGCGGCCAGCGCTTCATTGACCTCGTCAATATTTTCTACTTCTACTTCTACGGTTGTATCAGCCTTTAGCTGGCGTGCCGTTTCAATGGCCGCGGTAATCGAGCCTGCTGCGGCAATGTGGTTTTCTTTTATCAGGTAGGCGTCAAACAGGCCGATGCGATGGTTATAACATCCTCCACACGTGACCGCATACTTTTGTGCCCGGCGTAGGCCCGGAATGGTTTTACGTGTGTCGAGAACTTTTGTACCGGTACCGGCAACCGCATCTGCATATTGCCGTGCAAGCGTAGACGTGGAAGACAGGGTTTGTAGAAAATTCAAGGCGGCACGTTCGCCGCTGAGCAATGCACGTGATGGCCCCTTGAGTGTGCACAGCAGTTGTTCAGGTTTAACTTCGTCCCCATCCGAAACATGCCAGGTTATATCAATAGCAGGATCAAGTTGCCGAAAGACTTCGTTGACCCAGTCAGTGCCGCAAATGACAGCGGTCTCTCTTGAGATAACCGTTGCGGTTGAAGATGCTGAATCAGGAATCAGTGCGGCAGTAATGTCACCCGTGCCGATATCTTCGGCCAGTGCATGACGGACATCTTCACGGGTGAAGGTTTGCAGATCGTCGTTTGACACTTACCCGGAAAGTTCCAGTAATTCGATTTCAAATATCAGGGTAGCATTAGCCGGGATAACACCACCGGCACCTGCTTCACCGTAGGCAAGCTGTGGCGGTATGGTGAGTTTACGCTTGCCACCGGTTTTCATGCCTATCACGCCTTCATCCCAGCCCTTGATGACGTAATTGCTTTGGCATGGGAAGCTGAACGGGTCATTTCTATCGACACTTGAATCAAATTTGCTGCCGTCATCAAGCCAGCCGGTGTAGTGGACGGTCGCAACCTGTCCACGGCCGGTACATTCCGTTCCTTCGCCCTCAGTGATGTCTTCGTAAGTCAGGCCAGAGTCAGTTGTTACTTCTGTCATCTCGTCTCTCCGCTAAAAGCAGGCGCATTATACCTTAGTCCCTCATTTTTTCCTGTGGTGTAGCGAAGTATTCATCTCCGAGTTTCTTGACCAGCCCGGCGAGCAAGATCAGGCTGATAAGGTTAGGCAGGGCCATGAGGATATTGGTAATGTCCGCGATGTTCCACACCAGGTTCAGTGGTATCCATGCCCCGACTACGACGAGTACCGTGTAGATAACGCGGTAGGGCATGATCGCACGTTCACCAAACAGGAACTCGGCGCTACGGTCACCGTAGTACGACCAGGCGATGATGGTTGAAAAGGCAAAGAACATGAGTCCAAAACCGACCAGCCAGGCACCGGTCTGGCCAAGCGCCTGTTCAAAGGCATAGGCGGTCAGTGCAGCGGCCTCATAGCCTTCCGGGCGGGCATCTCCCCATGCGCCCATGATGACAATCACCAGCGCCGTCATTGTGCAGATAATGATGGTGTCGATAAATGGGCCAAGCATTGCGACCAGGCCTTCACGTACGGGCTCATTGGTGCGTGCAGCGGCATGCGCCATTGCGGCGGAACCCAACCCCGCCTCGTTGGAAAAGACACCGCGTGCGACACCATACTGGATGGCCGCGCCAATCGCGCCGCCGCCAGCAGCTTCGGGATTGAGTGCAAGGTTAAAGATCGTCGCAAATGCAGAAGGGATCTCGGTGATATTCAGGAACAGGATCAGTAGCGCCGAGCCACAGTAGATAATGGCCATGAATGGCACGATACGCGAGGTGAATTTTGCAATACGCTTAATCCCGCCAATGATCACCAACCCGACCATGATCGCCATTGAGACGCCAATAAGCAGGCGAAACGACTCGTTGTCATCGACGCCGGGGAAGATATAGCCCAGGCCATCCGCGACAGAATTGGCCTGAACCATGTTGCCAATGCCAAACGAGGCGATCAGGGTAAATACGGCGAACAGCACACCTAACCATTTCAGGTTCAGTGCACGCGCGAGGGTGTACATCGGGCCGCCGGAGATACTGCCATCTTCATGAACGACACGAAATTTCACCGCCAGCGTACACGACGTATATTTACTTGCCATACCGACAAACGCGGTGATCCACATCCAGAACACCGCACCGGGGCCACCGAGCGCTATCGCCGTGGCGACACCGGCAATGTTACCCGTGCCAACGGTGGCCGACAGGGCTGTCGTCAGGGCCTGGAAATGACTGACTTCACCGTCGTCTTCGGGTTTATCATATTTACCACGCACCAGGTCAATGCCGTGTTTAAAGCCACGCACCTGGATAAAGCCAAGCCGTAGTGTCAGGTAAAGACCGGTGCCGACGAGCAGGACAATGGCCGGAATACCCCAGAGTGCACCGGCAATTTCCCCCGTTGTTTTTGTGAGTTCAGTAATGAAAGATTCCATTCAGCGCTCCATTAATATTGTTATATTTTTTATTCAGGGCTGTTTGAAAGTTTAACAGCCCTAACGGTACTGGCGAATAGTCAAAGTATCACCACGTTGTGTGAACTCGAGATCTCGCAGAAAACTCATGCCGAGCAGGATTTCATCACCCTCAACGGCGGGGTTAATGCTTGCCCTGACATCGTGAAGCTCAATATCCCCAAGTGAGACGGAATCAAGCCGGGTCAGGTATGCAGTAATTTGCCCGTTTGCGGTGTTATAGCGCTGTGAAATACCGCGTTGCAGGCGAAGTCTTTTTGCCAGCTTGTCGGGTACGGAAATGTCAGTTGCACCAGTATCAAGCAGGAAGGTGACTTCATGGCCGTTTATACGCCCGGTTGCAACATAGTGCCCGAAAGGATTTCGCTGCAAGACGATTTCCTGAACACCGGTTGAGGTGGTGACGGAATTGATTTGTTGATTGGGGTTGTAGCGGTCTTCTTCATAGCCAGCGAAAAACCACGCCAACAAGGCAATAAACAATAACCATGCAAGTCCTGTCATGGTTACGCCAATGCGCGAGGTATCATGTTGCCGGTTTTCACTCATACCGGCATGTTAACACTGGCCAAACAATCGTGTAAGGTGGTTGTGTTAACGATACGGAGTTAGGCTTGAATCGAATACTGGGCAATATTACACGTTCGTTGCTGGACAGTGTCCGTGACTTGTTGCCGATTATCCTGGTGGTCGCTTTTTTTCAACTCCTGATACTCCGTCAACCCATTCCAAATCTTGAAAGTATTCTCATTGGCACCTTGCTGGTTGTTGTTGGCCTGACCCTGTTTATCAAGGGCCTGGAAATGGCGTTATTTCCAATTGGCGAGACAATTGCCTATGCGTTTGCCAAAAAAGGCAGCCCTTTCTGGTTATTGTTATTTGCCTTTTCGTTGGGGTTTGGAACAACCATTGCTGAACCTGCCTTGATCGCGGTGGCGGCAGAAGCCGCTAATGTAGCTGCCTCTGCAGAGTTGATACCTGATATGGACGCTGAACGTGACAGTTACGCACTCGGCTTACGTATCACGGTGGCAGTATCGGTCGGTATCGCCATCCTGATCGGTGTGATACGAATCATTCGAGGTTGGCCACTCCAGTACCTTATTATTGGTGGCTACTTTGGGGTGGTGATCATGACAATGTTTGCACCCAAGGAGATCATAGGTATTGCCTATGACTCGGGAGGGGTGACGACCTCAACGGTAACAGTACCCCTGGTGACAGCACTCGGTGTTGGGCTTGCTTCCAGTATTCAGGGCCGCAATCCCATGATAGATGGCTTCGGTTTGATTGCACTCGCCTCGTTAACACCGATGATCTTTGTCATGGGTTACGGCATGGCGGTGCATTGATGGAACTGCTCAATCACATATTTAATACCTTGGTACAGACCCTACGTGACCTGGTACCGATCGTGGCGATCATCTTCGGTTTTCAGATTTTTATTTTGCGCCAGCGGATCCCAAACCTGAAAAACATCCTGTTCGGGTTGCTCTACGTTTTATTAGGCCTGGGGTTTTTCCTGGTCGGGCTTGAAAAGGCGCTTTTCCCGCTTGGTAAACTGATGGCGACCCAGTTGACCGACCCCGAATTTATCTATGGCGGTATTGAGCAGATAGCGAGTGCGGTTCATTGGTCTGATTATGCCTGGGTCTACCTGTTTGCAGCTGCAATTGGATTTTCGACAACCATTGCCGAACCCTCTTTGATTGCAGTGGCGATTAAGGCCAGAGGTGTATCGGGTGGTGCAATCAGTGTCTGGGGACTGAGGGTGGCTGTCGCCATCGGGGTCGCGGTTGGGATTTCATTGGGCACATTCCGTATTGTTACGGGAACACCACTGCACTATTACATTATCACGGGCTATATATTCGTTATTTTCCAAACAATGTTTGCTCCGAAAATGATTATTCCACTGGCCTATGATTCGGGCGGTGTAACAACTTCAACAGTAACGGTACCACTTGTTGCAGCACTTGGGCTTGGGCTTGCCAGCACGGTTCCGGGGCGCAGTGTGATTATTGATGGTTTTGGCTTGATTGCCTTTGCGAGCTTGTTTCCAATGATCACGGTGATGGGTTATGCACAACTAAGTGAGTGGCGTTACAAAAAACAATTGGCGCAAGATTCACATAGTGAAGCGTAACAATAGAATAGGGTTAGGAAAACGGAGGGCTGAAAAATGCATTTTAAATTGCTGATTGCCTTGGTAGAAGATGAAAAGACCAATGACATCCTTGATGCAGCAAGGACAGCGGGCGCAACCGGTGCGACGGTACTTAACCAGGCACGTGGAGAAGGGTTGAAAAAACCAAAGACATTTTTTGGTCTGAACCTTGAGACTCAACGGGATATGTTGTTATTTCTTGTTGAAGAACACCTGAGTCGAGAGATACTCGAGCAGATTGCAGAGGTAGGTGAATTCGAGGAAAAACCGGGGAGTGGGATTGCATTCCAGATAGATGTTGAAGATGCGGTTGGCGTAGGGCAACAAATCAAGGAGCTGACTGAAGCTGTGGAGGAAAAGTTATGAGTAATAAAGATCTTGTTAGCGTAAGCGAGGTAATGAAGGATGAATT
>Ga0316207_10004582_pt1 | contig 11934 bp, 5 predicted proteins | sample 6weekpyrite_MG_FD_204943 | JGI IMG/M metagenome (GOLD analysis project Ga0316207, IMG submission 204943) | Microbial mat bacterial communities from mineral coupon in-situ incubated in ocean water Damariscotta River, Maine, United States -... | ecosystem: Environmental > Aquatic > Marine >... | reverse complement strand
GTTTATTGAGCATGTGTGTAAACTGAACCGTAACAGACGCACGCTGATTTGTAATGCCAGGGCGAACGTTATTTTTGAATGCAAACAGTTTACGGAACAGGCGCGATGCCTGGCGTTGCATGTAGAAACCGCCCCTGATCAGGCCGCTATAGAGCAGCTTGATGGCAAGTGGGTCGGTTGCATTCAGGTAGGCCATCGACAGGCGGGTACCGATGTTATGGCGTTTCTTGCCGTGCGCATCAAGTATGCTGCGCATGCGTATCGAGACATCACCGAAGTCGATATTGACCGGGCAGGGTGCTTCACAGCGGTGACAGACGGTACAGTGATCAGCGACATCACCCATCTCATCGAAATGCCTGACTGATATACCGCGCCGCGTCTGTTCTTCGTAAAGGAATGCCTCGATGATGAGTCCCGTTGCGAGGATCTTGTTGCGTGGCGAGTAGAGCAGGTTGGCGCCGGGTATGTGTGTGGTACAAACAGGTTTACATTTTCCGCAGCGCAGGCAGTCCTTGACCGCAGTATTCAGATCGCCCAGTTCACTTGCTTCGAGGATCAGGGCTTCCTGTTGCAGTAACCGCAGTGAGGGTGTGTAGGCATTTTCAAGTCCAGAACCTTCAACAAGCTTGCCACGGTTGAAACGTTGCTTCGGGTCGACATCATTTTTATACTGTTCAAATTCCCTGATAGTGCTGTCATCGAGAAACTGGAACTTGGTAATACCGATGCCGTGTTCACCCGACACGACGCCGCCAAGATCAGTTGCAATTTGCATAATGCGTTCAACAACACGGTCTGCTTCATGCAGCATGTCGTAATCATTCGAGTTGACCGGGATGTTGGTATGTACATTACCGTCACCGGCATGCATATGGGTGGCGACAAACAGGCGGCTGTTACGGTGTTTAGAATGGATCGCATCAAGCTGCTCACGAACCGCCGACATGTCCTGCCCGGCAAAGATTTCCTTGAGTGGGCGTTCAACCGTGTTACGGTACGAGATGCGTAAAGTACGGCGTTGTAAAAGGCGAAACAGGTTTTCATTACCCTGTATGGTGTCACGCTCATGTTCATCGAGCAGCTCGGCATGTTCGGCGGCCGGTGCATCAAGGTTTACCATGATGGATTGCCAGCGCGACTTGATTGCTTGCAGGTGTGTCAGCGCTGCCTGTTGTTTTGCGTCAACAATGGCTGTGTTTTCATCACTGCTTGAGAATTCTGTGCTGTCACGCAGCTCCTGTAGATCGCCGGACAGGTAATCAAGTGCTGCATCAACCATTTTCAGTTTATTGGCGGTCGACAGCTCGATGTTGATGCGCTCAATATGCTCACTGTATTCAGCCAGCCTATCGAGCGGGATGACGACGTCTTCATTGATCTTGAAGGCATTGGTATGGGCCGCGATCGCCGCGGTACGGGCACGATCCAGCCAGAAGCGCTTGCGGGCCTCATTGCTCGTAGCAATAAAGCCTTCTGCATCGCGGGCATTCGCCATGCGGACGATTTCAGAAGCGGCACGTGCAACATCATCTTCATTGTCACCCGCGATATCAATCAGCAGAACCATCTTCGGCAAATCGGCACGCGGTGCCTTGGTGCTGTAGCTAACGGCCCTGACATAACGTTCATCAAGGTGCTCCATACCGGTCAGCAGCACACCGTCACAGGCATCGAGGTAGTCCTTGCTTTCAACAATCGCCGGGACGGCACGTTGCATGTCAGGATCGAAGAACTCAAGGCACACCGTACGGATGAAATCAGGCATCCGGTGCAGCACAAAACGCGCCGAGGTAATCAGGCCATCACAGCCTTCTTTCTGGATACCGGGCAGGCCGTTGAGGGTCTTGTTGGTGACATCCTTGCCGAGTCCCTTGAGACGGAATATTTCGCCTGGCATTTCGAGGGTTTCGGCTTCCTGAATCGGTGTCTTGCCATCAGCGGCGAAGCGAGAAACCTTGAAGCGCACGGTCTCCTGCTCGTGGATCTTGCCTAGGTTATGGTCAAGGCGCTCGACCTCAAGCCAGTTGGCATCAGGTGTCACCATGCGCCAGGACACGAGGTTATCAAGTGTGGTACCCCAGGCAACGGCCTTCTTACCACCGGCATTCATGGCCACATTGCCACCAATCGTCGAGGCATCCTGTGAAGTCGGATCTACAGCAAATACAAATCGGTTCTGTTCCGCGGCCTCGCTGACCCTGCGTGTAACAACGCCACATTCACAATGGATGGTCGGAACAGGTTGCTCTACACCATCTATCTGTCTGTGCTCGACTGAGCTTAGGGCTTCGAGCTTTTCAGTGTTGATGACAACGGCATTGGCAGACAGGGGAACAGCCCCACCGGTATAGCCGGTGCCGCCACCTCGCGGGATGATGGTCAGGTCAAGTTCAATACAGGCCTTTACCGTGGCCAGGACTTCTGACTCAGTATCCGGCGTAATCACGACCAGTGGGAATTCGACACGCCAGTCACTTGCATCAGTGGCATGCGACACACGTGCCAGGCCTGAAAAATCGATATTGTCATCACGGGTCACCCGTGACAGGTGTTTTTTGATCTTTTGCCGTGTCGCGTTCTGGTTGTTCAGGCATTGTTCGAATTCATGGATGGCATCACGGGTACTGTCAGCAAGTTGCAGGGCCAGACCATTGTTATCGGCACGCGAGACAACCTGGTCGAGACGATGATGCAGGGCATGAGTGAGTGAATCACGTCGCTTGGGTGTTTCAAGCAGGTCATCCTGGATAAACGGGTTGCGGCTAATTACCCACATGTCCCCCAGGATCTCAAACAGCATTCGGGCCGAGCGACCGGTTACGCGTTCAGCACGTAATCGCTCGAGGACATTCCACATGTCCTCACCGAGAAAACGGATGACGATTTCACGATCAGAAAAAGACGTGTAGTTGTAGGGGATTTCGCGGATCCGCGCAGATTGTTTCATGATCCTGCTACAGTGATGATAAGGCCGGTTATTGTCGCGTAGTGTAGCATGTGGGAATGCGATACCTTGCCAGAGTTTTAACAGCTATTTAGGCCGGTTATTATCTTTGAAAACCGGTTTATTTACAAATAGAACATAATAAACAATAACGTAGCATAGAAATATCATCCCGTTTGTTTCGCATGATACGCGCTAGTGACTATACTTAAGTATTACGTAGTAAGGTCGATTGACTATACACTGTGTAAGGTTCTGTAAAAGCTTGTCCTCCTGATGAGTTTGGCCTTGATTAGGCACAGGGCATAAACACGTGCTTTGAGTAAGGGTTAGTCTATTGAATGACAGTTTTACACCATCGGGTCGTGAAAGACGCGCGTTTGAGCGACATCCTGTTGACCTGATGGCTGAGGTTCGTGACAGCGATTCCGTCAACACGGATTTCCATATCCGCGATGTCTGCATCGGCGGCATGTTGCTGGTTAAATCAGGCGGGGAAGCTGTCCCGGACTCACGCGTTTCCGAGTTTCCATTTGATGCCCTGATCCAGATCCGCTTTAGCCTGCCAGATAGCCCGGTAAACAGTTTACAGGCCCGTGTCGTTCGTAGCGAACAGGAACAGATAGGGGTCGCGCTGGTTAACCCGGATCTGACTGTTCTGCAAAAGGTACTTGAGTTTGCAACCAACCAGGAAACGGTCTGTGCTGACGAGGGCCTGGTTGCAGCCGAGTCACAGTATTTAGAGGTGATAAATGCATGCGTGAGTATGGTGACAGGTATACTGCCAGAGTTCGCAAAAACGTCACTTGAAGGTATTGCCAATGAAATGTTCGAGGTTGCCAAGGCAACCACTGATATTACAGAACAGAATAGTTACTTTAACGCTCTGACTACCATCAACAATTGCAGGGAAAAATTCATTACCGATTTCAGTAGCGCGACACAGGAAAAAATCCTTGTATGCGTACGAGAAGGAGGGAATTGCAGGGAACAGGCAACCGCAACCAGTCTTGATACGTTGTCACTGGTTGAAGATGAAGCACTTGATAACTGGTTGGCAGATACAGGGACGATAGAAAGTGTAGAGCGGACGCATAATGAAGTGCTTACACAGTTGGAAAAGCGCCTGTCATTGATTTCCGGCCAGACAATCAAACGAGATAACAATCCGTTTGGTCCGGCCGTCTTTTCCCAGACATTCCAGACTTGCATCCAGGTAATGGGCCTGCGTCACAATATCGAAATGTTTTGTTCGCGGGTATTCAAAAACCAGCTTATCGATGCGCTGGGCAATCTTTATGAAAGACTGAATGCGATGTTGATTGAGCAGGGCATCTTGCCCGAAATGAAGTATGAAATTGACATCGCAGAATCAGAAGCCACATCTGCAGAGCAGCCAGCCCAAGCTGAGCCACCAGTACAGGAACTCCCGGATACTACGAAGACGGTGCAGCAGGCACAAAAACATTCCTCTCCAGCCATGGCCGAGCAGGTACCCGCAGGCCAGTCATCTCCGGCCCATGATATCTATGAACTGGTGCATGAATTACGTCATCTTAAAGAACGGTTAACCCCACAGGCATCAGCTGATGCAGTGGAAGCCAAATCACCGGTTCGTCGTCTGGACAATACGGATGATGCCGCGCTCGTCGTCCATGATGAATACAGCCCGGATGAAGTGATCAACGCGTTATCCAGTATGCAGCCAGACATGGTCAGTGCGAACAGCATGCAGTTACGGGAACAGGTTCTTGACTGGCTCGGGCAGGCGACCTCCGATGATGAGGACCGTACGCTCGGAGTGCGTGAGAACCGTATCATGGATGTTTCGACGCGTGTATTTAATTCTCTGCTCGATGATATGCAGATCCAGCAAAGCATGCGCAGCTGGATAAGTCAGCTTAAATTACCTGTTATGAAGATGGCCATCGTTGACGATACAGTATTCTCAAATCGCAACCATATTGTGCGTGATGTTGTAAACAAGATTTCGCAACTGGGCGTATTGGTTGAAGCCGAAGGGTTGCGTGGTGATAAGAGTGTACAAAATGCGCTGGACTGGTTAGTTACAACCATTACCAACGATTTTGATGGTACGGTTTCAGTGTTCGAGCGAGTTGGCGGCCAGGTCGATTTGTTGTTGACCGCACAGGATGCCAAGTACGAAAAGAATGTCACCGAGGTTATCAATAGGGTCAGTAAATTAGACACCGGGAAATCTGCCGAAGATGCTGAACAGGCCGTAACTGATGAAAATAGAGACCTGGAGTCCTGGCGACGTAAGGTCGGGCGACTCAAGGTGGGTGACTGGTTGTTTTTTGAAGCAGATACAGACAAGCCGAAGATGGTCCGTACTGCCTGGATAGCACGGCGTACCCGGAAAATCGTATTTGTCGAGCCCACCGGTAAAATGGAACGAAATTTGGGAATTGATGAACTCGCTGCACAGTTGTTGGCAGGGAGTGCCATGTTGCTGGATGATGCAGATGAGCCGGCAATGGATCGGGCGCAGTATTCGATGTTGCAGGAACTCAACCAGCAACTCATTTACGAATCAACGCACGATCAACTCACGGGGCTCATAGACAGGCGTCAGTTTGAGATGAAACTTGGTCAGGCACTCGAGAGTGCACAACTAAACAATGAACGGCATGCCCTGTGTTATATCGATTTGGACCAGTTTAATGTCATTAATACCACCTATGGTTATGAAGCGGGTGATCACCTGTTAAAGGAAATCTCGGGTTTGCTTGGCAGCGGCCTGGAAGGGACGGGTGTGTTGGCACGTATCGGCAATGATGAATTCGGGCTCTTACTCGAGGATGTGGGGCTCGAAGATGCCCTGGACAAGGCAGAGCAATTTATTCATATGCTGCATGAGAACCGGCTTACTTTTAATGACCAGCGCGTATCAGTGGGTATAAGTATCGGCCTGGTGCCAGTAACCGAACGTTGTGAAAGTATCACGAGCATCATGCAGGCAGCAGAATCGAGTTGTAGTATGGCTAAAGGCATGGGCGGTAACCGTCTGCAACTTTATCATGAAGGTCATGCGCAAATTTCTAAGCGAAATGAAATTGTAAACTGGATGTCGAAGATTGATGATGTACTTGAGCAAGACAGGTTAAAACTACGATGCCAGAAAATTATCCCGCTTGCCAAGGATTCACAGGCAGGGTGTCATTACGAGATTCTGTTATGCATGTTCTCAGAGCAGGGCAAGCCGGTTTCGATCCAGGAATTCGTACAGGCCGCGGAATGGTCCAATCGCGTCACTGATATCGATCGCTGGGTCGTTTCAAATGCACTGGACTGGATTGATGCACATCATGCTGTGTTGTCAGGTGTCGAGAGCTTCTCGATTAACTTGTCCGGCCGTTCGTTAAGCAACAAGGACTTTATTGAATTCGTGGTTGCAGAGATGGGCCGTGTCTCGGTACCAGCTTCGATGGTGTGTTTTGAGATTACCGAAACAGTTGGTGTTGAGAGCCTGTCGGATTCGGCCGATTTTATTAACCAGATAAAAGAGACGGGCTGCCGTTTCTCGTTGGATGACTTTGGTAGCGGGATGTCATCCTATGCTTACCTGAAAAACCTGCCAGTTGATTACCTGAAGATCGACGGGATTTTCGTCAAGGATATGAGAAATGTTGAAAGTGATTTCGCAGTCGTAAAATCGATCTGTGAAATTGCCCACTTTATGGGTAAGCATGTCGTCGCCGAGTATGTTGAGGATGCGCAGACCCTTTCATTATTAACAGATATGGGTGTTGACTACGCGCAGGGATTTTACGTATCACGACCTGTGATGCTTGATGAGCTTGTCGTGTTGTAACCAGGTTGTTTCTCCAGGTTTTGTTCGAGTATTTCAATGATGGCTGATTTGTTCAGTATTCAAAGTCCGCTACTGGTGTGCTATCCCAATGGTGAAAAGCATGTTGTTGCGAGCCTGTTTCCCCGGGAGCAGGGTATTGTGTACTTCGTGCCGTGGTGGCGAGCGGTTGAGCCGCCCGGCATGTTTATCCTGGAGGGCGACATTCAGGGTGAAGGCCCGTGGAAGATTGGTAATGTTGTTATTCGGCTTATGAGCTGTGGTGACACTGACGAATCCATCTACTGGAGCCAGTGGCAGCAACACCTTGTTGGTTGCGATGAGCATGATCCATACCTGGATGAGCCGGCAATGCAGGCACTGGCGATGCAGGAAGGTCGCCGGGTTTGAGTAAACGTGTCCTCTACCTTGTTGACGCGAGCATCTATATTTTTCGTGCCTGGTTTTCACTGCCAGACACACTTCAGAACAGCGCGGGTGAACCCGTTAATGCCGTGTATGGTTATGCCAATTTCCTGTGCCAGCTTGTTGAGCATACTGATCCGGAATACATTGTGGTTGCGTTCGATGAAAGCTTGCAAACAAGCTTTCGTAACAGAATCTATCCTGCCTATAAGGCAAACCGTGAATCAGCACCTGCAGAGTTAAAGAACCAGTTCAGTCTCTGTCGCCAACTGACAGAGACTCTCGGCATAACTACTTTCTCAAGCAAGAAGTACGAGGCGGATGATCTGATCGGGACGGTTGCACAACGCATGCGACGGAATAATTTTAGCATGGTTTACGTGACGGCAGACAAAGACATTTCACAGTTAATGCGCAAGGGTGATACGTTCTGGAATTTCGCCAAAGATGAGCGCTACGCATATAAGGACTGTCAAAATGTATTCGGGGTCAAACCGGAGCAGATGAGTGACTTCCTGGCACTTTGTGGTGACAGTGTTGACAATATCCCGGGCGTGCCCGGCATCGGGGTGAAAACAGCAATCAATCTACTGCAGCGCCATGGGTCACTTGAAGGGATCTACGACAGGATCGAATCAATTCCTGGCAGCCAGCTTCGTGGCGCAAAGCGTCTGCATGCATTGTTGGTAAAACACCGTGATCAGGCTTTTATGTCACGAGAACTGGCAACTATAGTTGGAAATGCACCGCTCCAGGCCAATCTTCAAAGACTACGTTATACAGGTACAACGTCATCACGGGTCAATCGTTACTGTAACCGACATGGTCTCGGTGAGCGTTTGCGAGAGCGACTGCTTTCACTTGCTGAGGGGTAAGATGTACTGGTTTTTTATTCGCGAACAGGGCTGTCGAGCTCATTAATGACGATATTTCGTAATACTTCTTTTGCCATGGCATCGAGAACGTTACCTTCCTCGTCTGTTATATAGAAAATGTCCTCGGCACGGGCACCAAATGTACTGATACGGGCATTGTGAACCTGATAGCGTTGCTCATGCAGAATCTTGCCAATACTGGCTAGCAAGCCCGCCCGGTCAGCGGTAATAACTTCCATGATTGTGGAGTTTGTTCTCGAGTCTGTATCAAATTTAACATCAGTCTGCATATGAAAGTGGCGCAGCTGTCGGGGCGGGATACGGCTGACATCGGAAACATCAATTTCATGTTCAGACAGTTTCTCATGCAGGTAGTGCTGTATTTCCTGGCGTGATTGCTGCGATGTGATTTCATTCCCGGATTGATCGAGAATTATATAAGAGTCAAAGCTATATCCCTGTGAAGACCGGATGATGCGGGCATCGGCAATATTCAGCCCAAGCTGATCAAGCACAGAAGTTATTGCAGCAAAAATCGCGATACGTACAGGCGTATAGATAAAGACTTCTGTGCCGCCCCGGGTAAGGGCATCACGAACAAGCACAAGAGGCAGGTCTTTATCCTGTAATGGAATGATGGCCTCGGCATGGCTGATAATTTCGTCGGGACTATAACGAAGAAAATAATCTTCGCTTAAGGTCTGCCACAGTTTTTTAACTGCAGCTGCGTCGATATTCTTTTCTGTCAGTAATTGCGAGGCTTTTTCCTGGATATCACGTACGAGTTCTTCGTTGTTGATGCTGCCAAGACGCTTACGGAACGCCTTCAGGGTTGAGTCATACAGGTCGCGAAGCAGGGTGCCTTTCCACGAGTTCCATACATCCGGACTCGTGGCTCGCATATCGGCGACTGTCAGCAGGTAAATCATGTCGAGGCGTTCCTTATTGCCAACAATTTCAGCGAAATTGTTGATAACGTCAGGATCACTGATGTCTTCACGCTGTGATGTTCTCGACATAACAAGATGATTGCGAACCAGCCACGATACGATGCCTGAGTCATACGGGTTCATATAATGTTCACGGCAGAACCTGAATGCATCATCTGCACCGAGCTCGGAATGGTCACCTCCGCGACCCTTGGCAATATCATGGAATAGTCCGGCCAGGTAAAGGACTTCAGGCTTGGTAACCTCGTGGATAACCTTGCTGCAATGAGGTAACTCATTACTGAATTCGTCAACAGTGAATCTACGCAGGTTCCGCACCACGAACAGTGTATGTTCATCGACCGTATAGACATGGAACAGGTCGTATTGCATGAGCCCTGTGACTTTTTCAAATAACGGGATATATGCACCGAGAATGCCATAGCGGTGCATGCGCCGGAACTCATGAGTCAGTCCCTGGGGCTGGCGGATGATATCCATGAACAGTTCACGGCATTGCTGATCGCTGCGAAAATCCTCATTAATCAGGTGACGGTATTTGCGTATCAGGCGAATTGTCTCGGCACGTACGCCCTTGAGCCCGGGATCCTGTTCTAGGAGCAGGAATATTTCGAGCAAGGCGGACGGTTGTTCAGCGAAGACCTGTTCATTAACAACTTCAATAAAGCCTTTCCTGGACTGGAACCGCTCATTAATGACAACAGGTTCTTCGGACTCATGTTTGTAGAGAATTTCTTCCTGGAACAGCTGCAACAGCATTTCATTGAGTCGGCTTAATGCGCCTACCGTCCGGTAGTATTGCTTCATGAATTTTTCAACGCCGAGTTGCTGCTTGTCATCACTGAAACCGAGTTGTTCAGCCAGGTCACGCTGAAAATCAAATAGCAACCTGTCTTCGCTACGCCCGGTCAGCAGGTGCAGGGCAATGCGGACTTTCCAGAGGAATTCCTGGTGTTTGATGAGCAGCGCATATTCATCTTCGTTAAGGAAGTTGACCTTGATCAGGTCTTTTAATGTTTCGGCACCAAAATGACGTTTTGCTACCCAGCCGATCATCTGGATATCGCGCAGGCCACCCGGTGTTTCTTTAATGTTGGGTTCAAGTTTGTACGCGGTGTCATCATATTTATTATGCCGGGCAATTTGTTCTTTCCATTTTGCCGAGAAAAATTCAACACTCGGCCAGACATGATCCGGGCCGACTTTTTCACGCATCTCTTCAAACAGTGTTTCAGCACCGTGGAGCAGGCGCGCTTCCATCAGGTTGGTGGCCACAGTGATATCGGCAGTGGCCTGTTCGATGCATTCGTTAATGCTACGAACACTGTGCCCGACTTCCAGGCCAATATCCCAGAGAAAGGTCAGAAAGTCAGTGAGAGAGGTCTGCCACGGGCTGTCATCATCGCCAGGTAACAGGATCATCAGATCGATATCGGAACCCGGGTGCAACTCACGTCGACCATAGCCACCCACGGCAACCAGGGCAGGTACATCGTCGGCATGGCTATCGCCGAGAAAATGCTGCCACGCGTGCTGGAGCAACAGGTCGACCGTATCCGCACGTGACTTGACGATACTGCCGGGAGAGACATTCCGGTTATATGCATCCTGTATGTCCTGTTCACACTGGCGCAGGCAGTTGCGGTATTGCTGGATACGTTCGGCAGTCGTGACATTGGCATCTTGCAGGTCGCAAGTAAGGATGCGCTCGCTAGCCTTGATAAGGTCATTCATAGTTGTAGTGGTTTTCTACTTAGATTTCATCTTCAGAGCGGCGAGTGAGGACTTCAACCCCGTCATCAGTGACCAACATAGTATGTTCCCATTGTGCGGAAAGACTACGGTCCTTGGTGACGACAGTCCACTCGTCAGGAAGAAGTTTGACTGCGCGCTTGCCGACATTGACCATTGGTTCGATGGTGAACGTCATGCCCGGTTCAAGGACAAGCCCGGTTCCGGGGTTACCGTAGTGCAGCACCTGGGGGTCTTCGTGAAAGTTCTTGCCAATGCCGTGACCACAGTACTCACGCACAATAGAGCAGTGGTTTTTCTCAGCATGTCGTTGGATGGCATGACCGATATCACCGAGTTGTATGCCCGGTTTGACCATTTCGATACCAATGCGCATGCATTCGTGACTGATCCGGCATATACGTTCTGCCTGGATGGAGGGTTTCCCAACCATGAACATCTTGCTCGTGTCGCCATGGTAATCATCCTTGATAACGGTAATATCGATATTGATGATATCGCCGTTTTTCAACTTTTTGTCAGCCGGGATACCGTGGCAGACCTGGTGGTTCACCGAGGTGCAGATAGACTTGGGGAAACCGCGGTAATTTAGCGGGGCAGGGATCGCCTGCTGCTCATTGACGATGTAGTCATGGCAAATCGTGTTCAGTTCGTCGGTCGTTATGCCTGCCTCGACATGGGGACGGATCATGTGCAGGACGTCGGCGGCCAGCTGGCCTGCAACGCGCATTTTTTCTACTTCTTCAGGGGTTTTTATTGTTACAGCCATAATTCTTTATCATTCTACTATGGATTTCAGGGTTTGTGGGCAGAAAATTACGCTAAATCAGCCAGATCCGTTGTTGTAAAAGACTGATTATGGTATAAATCGCGCGCCAGTTAGGCAAATCATATCTGTTATCGACGTATAGCGATAGCAGGTGAACATAAACCGCACACATTTCGGCACATATATCCGGGTGCCCGCGGCAACGCTTAAACCATAATTATTAATGGAGAGCAGCCAAGGGTTGGTATATGGGAGATGTGGAGGCGCAACCCAAACCAGGAGAAAAATCATGGCAAATGTTTCCATGCGCGACATGCTGGAAGCGGGTGTCCACTTTGGTCACCAGACACGCTTTTGGAACCCCCAGATGGCCCCTTACATTTTCGGGGACCGTAACAAAATTC